>Ga0180216_1000135_pt1 | contig 91540 bp, 81 predicted proteins | sample eDN3rd37CBELigMG_FD_128879 | JGI IMG/M metagenome (GOLD analysis project Ga0180216, IMG submission 128879) | Enriched Miracle-Growth compost microbial communities from Emeryville, California, USA - eDNA 3rd pass 37_C BE-Lig MG (version 2)... ... | reverse complement strand
TCTTCTTGACAGCGGAGCGGCTGCGTCCCTATAGACGGCGCTCTGTGGCGGGATAGCTCAGTTGGTTAGAGCGGCGGAATCATAATCCGTAGGTCCCCGGTTCAAGTCCGGGTCCCGCTACCAGACTTTCTTTATATATTATGGGCTTATAGAAATTCGCGCCCTGCGCGCCGGATGGGCACAAGCCGCGAACGAACCGGCATTTCCAGCCCCTTTGGCGCACAAAAGTGGGCACAATCGTTCTCGGCTGGCATCCCGCGCGCGACGTTGCCCGTCCGTGCCATGACCCTATAAATCTCCCATGGTTCAAATCCGGACCCCGCAACCAATATTGGGCTCCCTAACGCCGTTGCCGGCGGGCGCACTGCGCCTGCCCGCCGGCAAGAATTCGGACCAGCCGCGTTATAAAAATGCCAGTCTCCAACGTTTTAAGTAGCAGGACGGGCCCCAGGTGATTGGCACCACTCCACGCGCAGCCGCGGAAGAAAGCGTTCCGGCATTTTCTGAGGTTGGGTGAGACACGGGACCGAGGGCAGGAGCCGGCGTAGCGCAGGGCAGCAACCGGGAAAGGCGGCACGGCAATGCAACGGGCGCGGGCGCTGGGCACGGCATGAGGCGCATCCTCTACATCTGCCTCGGATGGCTGATGGTCGTGCTTGGTATCATCGGTGCGTTCCTGCCTCTGATGCCGACCACCATTTTCCTCATCATGGCGAGCTGGTTCTTCGCGCGCTCTTCACCGCGCTTCGAGGCCTGGCTGCTGGGCCATCCCCGCTTCGGCCCGACGCTGCAGGCCTGGAACGAGACCGGCGCCGTGCCCGGTACAGCAAAGGTCGCTGCGTGTGTCGGCATGTCGGTCGGTTTCGGACTGTTCCTCATCAGCGTCCGCCCGACGTTCTGGCAGGCCGCCGCCGTCGCCGCGGTGCTGTTGGCCTCCGCGCTTTACGTCGTCACGCGGCCGTTGCCGCCGCGCAAATTCGCCGTAGAGCAATCGAAGAATAACCGACCATGCGGCTGAGGCGGCAATGGCTGCCTCAGTGCCGCTGACGCTGTCGAGGCGGCCAATTTGGGCGGCCGCCGTGGCTTCGGCGTGTGGCGTACCCGAGGCTCTCTATCTTAACGTACCGATCCGCTTCCTGCGCCAAGGCATGTGATACGGCCCGCGCCGAAGCAATTCCCTTTCTGGCATGCGTGCGATCTGCGATATAGCGCCAGGCCGATACAACATCGTGGCCCGGTCATAGGATAGCGAAAGCATGGCGGTAGCGTCGGCGGACGGGGTATCGGGTGCGCGCCCCATCGCTTTTCTCACACGGCATGCTTGGCCTTGGCTGCGCCAGACCGACGACGGAGCAGGCCGTCACGGAACGCTGCGCGTAAGCCTTTCCAACAGCGACGACGCCGAATGGCTTGTCGTTTTCGACGACATCGCCACGCCCGTTTCCACGCACCTGCCGCGCAGCCGCCGCGTGCTGTTCGTCACCGAGCCCCACGGCCAGAAAAGCTATCCGGCGCACTTTGCCAATCAGTTCGGCACGGTTGTCTCGCCATACGCCGTCCGGGGATACCGCGGCCGCTGGATGCCATCCCAGCCCGGCATTAACTGGTTCTATGGCGTCACGATCGAGAACGGTAAGGCGGTCAGCCGCATGGACCTCGAGGCGCTGCGTAATCTTCCGGTGCCGGAAGGAAAAGCGAAGCGCATCTCGGTCGTCTGCTCCACCAAGACGCGCCTCGAGCGCCACCGCGCGCGGCTGCATCTGCTGAAGCAACTCGCTGCCGCGTTTCCCGACGACATCGACATCTACGGCCGCGGCTTCCGCCCCATCGGCGACAAGGCGGATGTGATCGCGCCCTACCGCTATCACATCGCCCTGGAGAACAGCGACTGCCCGCACTTCTGGACCGAGAAGCTCGCCGATGCCTACCTCGGCTACGCGCTACCCGTTTTCTCCGGCTGCGCGAACGTCACCGATTATTTCCCCCAACGCGCCATGGTCCGCCTGCCCGCCATCGACGATATCGAGGGCGCAGTGCGCACGGTGCGCGAGTTGCTCGCGGCCGATCCCTGGCAAGAGCGGCTCGACGATATCCGTGCCGCACGCACCGAGCTTGTCGAACGCCAGAACATATTTGCACTTATCGAGCGGCTGACGGCATCGCGAGCCCGTGAAACTGTGCAGCGAACGGCTCGCGCCGAGCTGGTCTATCCCGGTGCGGATTGCGGGCCGTTGCGCGTGCTGCTGCGTAAGACGGGGCTAACCGCGTAACGCTGCCGTAAGCGCGCCCTCTCTGTCTGCGCCGCCTCGCGGCAGAACCGCGGTTACCGGCCGAGCAAGACGTCGCTCTGGCTGCTCCACAGCTCACGGTAGCCGTAGCCGCCGAGCAGGGCGAGAAGGTCCCGCTGCCAGTTCGACTGCTGCGCGATCTCGATGAATATCTGCCGTGGCCACATCGATGCCGGTGCCGTTTCGAAGAACGGGATCAGCGCGCGATCCTCGTAGCCCTCGATGTCGATTTTAACGCCTGCTATGGCTTCGACGCCGGCTTTCCGGCATATGTCGAGCAGCGGCGTCACGGGCACGTGATGGGGTGTGCCGTCATGAATGCTGGCGCTGGCGTGCCCGTATTTGGTGGCGTCGACGAAGATGTCGATCTCGCCCGCGCTTTCGCCGACGGCCGTCTCCGCGACAACGACGTTCGTGTAGTTGTTGGCGGCGATATTGAACTTCAGCCGCCGCACCATTTCGGGAATGGGCTCGATCGCGAGGACCTTGCCGGACGGGCCGACCTTGCGCGCAGCGAAGACAGTGAACAGTCCGCAATTGGCGCCGATATCGACAAACACATCGCCGGCATCGAGACCGGCGTTGATGAGGCCGATGGCTTGCCGGTTCCCGTGCCCGTCACGCTCGATGGCCATCTGCTCGGTGTAGTTATCGTTCATTCGGCACCGGAGCCGCACGCCATCGATCTCGATATCGTACTCGTTACCGAGGTGCCGCAGCATGCTGCGGAGCGGCGCCTTGGCGGCCCCGCGTGCGATGCGTTTCCGCAAAAGCTCGATGCAAGCTTTGGCGAGCGGACGCGGTTTGCGGTGTCCCCACGGCGCGGCGTTTTCGATCGTCATGCGTAGAAATCCGCCATCAGTTCCCAAGGCTCCCAAGCGCGGCGGCGTTGCCGGGTTCGGCATTCGCCCGCCTTCTGAAAGCATAGCACAGACGAATATGGCTTCCGGCGGGAGCTGCCGCCCGACTTCCAGGCAACTCACAACAAACGGCTTTGCCGGACGTGGAACCTGGACGTCGGCGCATTTTCCTGTGCCGGGCGTGGTGGCGAGAACGCCCATGGATTCCGTGGTTTGCGCGTCGGACCGCAGCGCTCGAAATCGAGCGGGATGACCATGCCCGCGATCACAGCCATTTTGTTGACCACAGGAACGCGCTATGGTGGCTGAATACTTCAATGTCGTTTTCCGACCGCGCCACCCATCCGCCAGAGGCTGAGATGACCCGGACGCTTGCCGCCACCCTTGCCCTTGCCGCCGCTTCGATCGCTGGAACGATGCTCACCGCCGCGCCGGCGCAAGCATGCATCTCCTGTGCCTACGTCCCCGAGACTGCGCGCAGCGCGGCCACGGCGCCGGGCGAGGCGCGATCCTATTCGAAATCCCGCTCCTTCCGCGCGGCGGAAGAGCGGCGCGCGCGCCACTCCGGCAATCGCAAGGCAAAGGGTGAGACCGCGTCCCGTAAGGTCGAGACCGCAAAGACGGCGCCCGCGGAAAAACCATCCCAGAGCGCTGCGTCGATGAACGTGCCTGCGGCAGAGACCGAGCACTCGAGCTTCGCCGCCGCATCCTCGCGCATCGAGACGGCGGCAGTTCCCGCCGCAGCCGAGCCGGGCGCAGCGACGGAGCACTCCACCATCGCCACCGCCGAACCGCGCGATACGGTCCACGGCGCAACGACCACCGCCGCTGTCGCGGCTGACGCGGCAAAATCCGAGGCGCCGTCAGCCGCAGGCAGTAATGTCGGCTGCAAGAAATTCTTCCCGTCGGCTGGAATGACGCTGTCCGTCACTTGCGAGTAGGCGCACGAAGCGCCTCGGGTCCTTGGCGCAACGCCGCCCCGGCAAGCGAGGCGGCGTCACTGCGCCTGGAGTATCCGTTCCACGCATTCGCCAACGGCGTCCTGCCACGGCGGCAACCGTAAGCCATAGGCGCGATCGAGCTTGCTGCAATCGAGCTGCGAATTGGCCGGGCGCTGTGCCGGTGTCGGATAGTCGCTGCTGACGATCGGCTCGACCTCGGCCACCGGCCCACCGAGCGCGGCGGAGCGTCGGAACACCTCCTCCGCAAATCCATGCCATGTCGTCGAGCCCGCGTTTGCGGCATGGAAGATGCCCCATTCGACAGACGCCTCTCCATTGGAGGTGCGCCGCGCCAGCTCGAGGATGACGTCGACAAGATGCGGGGCGTAGGTGGGGTTGCCGCGCTGATCGTTGACGACGCGCAGGCGAGGCCGCTCCGCCGCCTGCGTGAGCATCGTCTTCACGAAGTTGCGCCCGCCCGGGCTGAAAATCCACGAGGTGCGCAGGATGATGTGCTTCGGGTTGGCCGCACGCACCGCCTCCTCGCCCTCGAGCTTCGAGCGTCCGAAGACGGTGACGGGCGAGGGTGGGTCGTCCTCCACGTAAGGTGTCGGCTTGCTGCCGTCGAATACGTAATCCGATGAAATGTGGATGATCGGAATGTTGCGCCGCGCGGCAGCCTCGGCGAGCAGGCGCGCGCCGTCGCGATTGAGCGCGAAGGCGCGCTCCACCTCCGTTTCGGCTTCGTCCACCGCGGTGTAGGCGGCCGAGTTGATGACGACCGTCGGCGAGATGCTGGAAAGCGCACGCTCGATCGATCGCGCTTCGCAGATGTCGAGTGCGGCGCGCCCGACGGCGCAGGCGGTGACATCGGGACAGCCGGGTGCAGTTTCCACCAATGCGCGGGCCACTTGGCCCTGCCAGCCGGCGATCAGCAAACGCATGCGCGAACTCCCTGATGTGCTAATCCCGATTGGTGGCGATGCTCGTTTCTCCAGCGCCGCGGCCGCGGCGGTTGACCTGCCAGATCAGCGAGCCGTCCTCCACCGAAAGCGCGAATACGTGCCCCATCGAGGCGGCGATCACGGTGTCGTCGATGAGCCGCACGGCGACAGGCTGGCCTTCGCACGGTAGTCCGGCTGGAAACGCGCTCAGCGCGCGCTCCCACACGACGCGCCCCGTCGCAATCTCGATCAGCAGAACGGCGCCCGCATGACCCACCGCCAACTGCGCGGTGGACCGCTCCGATGACGTGCGTCTCAGCTCAGGCAAGCTCGTCGTCCTTCTGCGCGAGGAACAGCAATACGAATCCGATGCAGCCGATGAACCGGAACGCCGCCTGCTGCCCGTTCCAGGTCTGCGACTGCCACATCTGGAACCATTCCCCGCCGATGATGAGAAAACCGAAGAACCATATCGCGAAGCCGAGCGTTAGGCCCGCAACGGCGAGGTCCTTGGCCGCGTTGAAGCGGTTTGCGGCGCTGGCGCGCGCCAGCCAGAGACGCCGCGCGCCGAGGATGCACAGTAGTCCGGCGAGCAATTCCGCGGTGATGATGAAGGCATAGGCGATGTGGTGGACCGCGGGCGAGGTGATGGCGCGCCAGGTTAAGGTCGACGTCGGGAAAACGGTGTCCATCGACATGACATGCTGAACGAAAGCGTAATTCGTCCCGTAGTCCACGATGTTGTCGAGGCCGACGAGCAGCGAGAACAGCCCGATCATGAGGACGAGCAGAACCTTGGCGGTGCGGATAACCATAGGGCCCTCGCGATTCGCGGCCGCGATTATGCGGCCCTGGCTAGCCGACGCCAACTCCGCTACTGAAGGCGAAGAACAACCGGTAAACCGCGATAGGAATAGACCTGCGACATGGCTAGCAGCGACAAATCCGCTTCCGTGCAGGGACTGAAGGCGGCCATCCTGCCTGTGACCCCGTTCCAGCAGAACTGCACCTTGCTTTGGAATCCCGAGACGATGCGCGGTGCCATCGTCGATCCCGGCGGCGATCTCGACCGTATCGAGGCTGCCATCGCCGAAGTCGGCATGAAGCCCGAGAAGATCCTGCTCACCCACGGTCATATCGACCACGCGGGCGGCGCGGATGAGCTGCGCGAGCGGCTCGGCGGCATTCCCATCGAGGGTCCCCACGAGGCTGAGCGCCCGCTGCTCGAAAATCTCGACAAGCAGGGCGAGACCTACGGCATCGAAGCGCGCACGGTAACGCCCGATCGCTGGCTCGCCGATGGCGACACGGTCGAGGTGGCGGGCCATACCTTCGACGTGCTGCACTGCCCGGGGCATTCCCCGGGATCGGTCGTGCTCGTCAATCGCGCGCAGCGATTTGCGATGATGGGTGACGTCCTTTTTCAGGGCTCTATCGGCCGCACCGATCTGCCGATGGGGAGCCACGAGGCGCTGATGCACTCGATCCGCACCAAGGTGATGGCGCTGCCGGACGAGTTCGCATTCATCTGCGGCCACGGGCCGACGAGCACCATCGGCCAGGAACGGCGCACCAATCCGTTCATCGTGGGCGATGCGGCTTAAAGTGCTTCCGGAAAAGTGGGCACCGGTTTTCCGCTAAGAAGCACAGAGAGGGAGAGTGCTTCCGGAAAAGTGGGCACCGGTTTTCCGATCAGAAGCACGCCAAGACGAATGCGCCGCATGTTATCAGACGCGATAATCCTGCGGGGCTGAGAGGCTGCGCACCCCCGCGCATTGACGGCTTGCCGCTGGCCGATAGGAAGCCGAGGTGAAAGAGGCCACAGTAGCGTCTGCGTCGTCACGCACCGGCGTCTGAATCGTCTCGCAGAATTGGCAGCGTAGCGAGATGAGAGGGAGCGTTAGAAGCCCCACTCCCAGTGCAGGCAGCCGGCGATGCCGCATTCGGCCTGCAGTGTGCCGACGCCAATCGGGTTGGCATTGTCGATCTGGGCCCATACGTCGACCGTATTGACCCGCAGCGTCTCCGAGCAGCTCGTCTTGCAATAGACCCACGTGCCGCGCGGCAGGCGCACCTGATATCCGACGTCCGTCGCGCGATAGGGTGCGCGGATCGCGCCGTTGCCGTCGTGGCTGTAGGCGGTGACGTAGCCGAGGACCTTGCTCACGGCGCGTGGCCCCGCGACGGCCGGAGCCGCCGCCATGGCGAACGCCGCGAGAGCCAGCGTGAGTGCGGCGGCGGGCGAATAGCGGTTCATGTTCTTCTCCGGCTGTCTCGGTCTAGAGCGCTCGCAAAGCGCAGATTCCAGCGACGCACGTTATCACGATCACAGCCCCGTCCCGGCGTGCGGCAACCCGCCGGCCGTCACTCGGCCGGCGACTGTGGCCTGCGCGCACCGGGGAGGCGATGCCACTCATCCATTGCGCGCGAAGTTGATGCTGACACCCTGGAGCGTGGAGCCCTGCGTCGAGAGCGATACCGACTGGGTCGCGCCACCCAGAGACACTGAAAGCACGCCCTTCAGCGCGCCGCCCCCGATGTTGAGGCGCAGCTTCTGCTCGTCGGCGCTGCCGGTGATGGTGCCGGTCTGATTATAGTTGCGCTCCTCCCACGTGCCCGTGACGCGGCCGCCGGCATATTTCAGCACCGAGCGCAGCTCCACTTTGGTGGAGGGGTTGGCGCAGATAATGTTGAGCTTCAGCTCCGAGCCGCCCGAACCCGAATAATAGCCCTTGCAGGAGAGCCTCTCGCTCTTCCCGCCTTCCAGGCGCGCCGTGCCCTTGCCGCTCCATGTGCCGACCAGCGAGGTGAATGGACTACCTGCCACGGCGGGCACGCCCGCCATCGACAGGGCAATCGCGCCTGCAGCCAGAACTTTGGCACTGCCCCACAACAAGCTCACAACACACCTCCAAAAAAGCTCTGCCCATCCAAGTGTGTGCCGCTGAACCGCAGTCTTCAGCATCGGGCCACGCGCACACGCGCCGACGCTATGGTTATCGGCGTGTCCCAAAATAGCACAGTTATCGTTAAATAAGTGTCTAATGCATGCATCAACAACCCCGCCAGGGCGTCGACGCACAATTATTCCGGATGGGTACCAGAATCCCCGCACCCCATTCCGACGCCATCTTCTCCAGGAGGCCCGAGCGGGGAAGCCGGCCGTCAGGCGCCGGATTTTGGCTTATCCCAGCCGGAGTTGAGATCGCCCGTCGAGACATGCACTTTCGCGCCGATGCCGCTTGCTTCACGGTGACCGCTGGCTATATTGCGCCGCTTCCGCTGGAGGGGTGGCCGAGTGGTTGAAGGCGCACGCCTGGAACGCGTGTAGGCGGGTAACCGTCTCGTGGGTTCGAATCCCACCCCCTCCGCCACTTCGATGTGAAGCCGGGAAAACCGATATCCCTCGACTTCCCGCCTCTGGTGGCGATGCGCGTCCTCGACAGGATGCTTGCCCATGTGACGCCGACGGACCGTCGCGGCGCTGCGCCTGCGCGCAGCTCACAGCATCCCATGACAAATTCGACCTCTCGCGTCCGCTCGCTTCGGACCTCGAGGCGATAGACATTCTCCTGTCGTAGGGCTTGGGAGCACGCAAAGGTCGACGACAGGAATGGATCGCCGGCGCAGGAAGCAGGAAAATCGAATTTGACCGCAAGGACCGGAGTGCAGAGTGGCCACCCCGATCCTATGTTGCTCGAGACAGCAACGAAGGAAGGCAATCCGATGGTCCGCACCGTCGAGAGATCATCGCAGAAGCGCAGGGCAGACCGCAGTTCGGACGCGGCCTATTGGGACGCCGTCAGAAACCGCGACCGCAGCTTCGATGGCACGTTCTACTACGCCGTAGCGACGACCGGCGTTTATTGCCGCCCTTCATGCGCGGCGCGCCTCGCCAAGCGCGAGAACGTGACGTTCCACGCCTCGTGCGAAGCCGCCGAGGCGGCCGGATTCCGGCCCTGTAAGCGCTGCAGGCCGAACGAGGCATCGCTGCACGATCGTTACGCGGCCAAGGTGGCTGAGGCGTGCCGTTTGATCGAGGAGGCGGAGCTTCCGCCGAAGCTCGAGGAGCTCGCGCGCGGCGCCGGCCTCAGTACGTTCCATTTCCATCGCGTGTTCAAAGCGATCGCGGGGGTCACGCCCAAAGCCTACGCGGCCGCGCACCGGAGGAAGCGCGTGGTCGACAATCTCACCAGTATGACGACAGTCACCGAAGCGGTCCACGGAGCTGGATTCAATTCCAGCGGACGCTTCTATGCCAATTCGACGGATGCCCTCGGCATGAAACCTTCCCAATTCCGCAAAGGCGGCGCGAGCACCGAGATGAGGTTTGCCGTCGGGTCGTGCTCGCTCGGCGTAATCCTCGTCGCCGCGAGCGAAAAAGGCATCACGGCGATTTTGCTCGGCGATGATCCCGAAGCCCTCGTGCACAACCTTGAAGATCGCTTCCCGCAGGCAAAGCTCATCGGCGGCGACCGCGACTTCGAGGATACGATGGCGAAGGTCGTCGGCCTCGTCGAAGCTCCGGAAACGGGGCTGGATCTGCCGCTGGACGCTCGCGGCACGGCTTTCCAGCACCGCGTCTGGGAGGCACTCCGGCAGATTCCCGCCGGGACGACCGCAACCTATACCGAGATCGCGCAACGTATCGGCATGCCGAAGGCCGTGCGTGCCGTTGCCGCGGCCTGCGCCGCCAACAAGATCGCGATCGCCATTCCGTGCCATCGCGTGGTGCGCAACGACGGGTCGCTCTCCGGCTACCGCTGGGGCGTGGAGCGCAAGCGAACGTTGATCGCGCGAGAGGCCAAACGGTGAGCGGCGCAACTCGCGAAAAACGAGAAGCCGCAGCCCCACAGTTAGCCAACCGAAAACGTCCGTTCGATCCCGATAGCTTCGAGGAAGGCCGGGTCGTGACTGACGACGAGCAACGCGCCGTCGAACGCACGCAGAGCCCCTTCCAGCACTTCGGTGGATTCGATATCGAGGTGGTTGGTGGGCTCGTCGAGAATGAGCAGCCATGGTGGATGCGCGCCGGCCAGCACGCAGGCGAGGCCGGCACGCAGGCGTTCTCCGCCCGATAGTGTGCCGACCAGTTGTTGCGCATCGCGGTTGCGGAATGCGAAACGTGCACACGCGGCATAGCCATCCTGCTCGGTCAAACCAAGATTGAGACGCCTGAAGTTTGCCAGGATGCTCGTGCTGGGATCGAGCAGCGCGACATGCTGGTCCAGCATGGCGATTCTGCCCTCTGCGCGCCGGACAGTACCTGCATCGGGAGAGAGCAGCGCCGCCGCGATCTTCAAGAGCGTGGTTTTGCCCGCGCCGTTGGCTCCCGCGAGGGCGATGCGTTCCGGTCCCCGCACGTCGAATGTCCAAGGCCCCAAGGTGCGCGCACCGGCAGCCGTGGTGACGCCATCGAGCGACAGCACCTGCGTACCCGACGCGAGCCCGCTCGGCGGAAGGGTGATGGCAAGGGGCGTGAGCACCTCGACCCGCGCGCGTGCTTCTTCCGCGCGTTCTGCAGCTTCGCCCAGGAGGCGCTCTCCCACACGCCGGAGCTTGCCTCCGGTGTTCTCGGCCCGATTGGCGCGGGCACCGAGAAGGATCTTTGGCTCCGATGCCTTGGCCGCAAAATTGCGCCCCGCTTTGTCGCGCCGCTCCTTCGCTTCGCGCTGCTGCTGCTGGATGCGCCTGGCTTCGCGCAGCCCAGCGTCGGCGCGCTCCCGTTCGACGGCCGCGAGCGCCCGCTCCGCTTCACGCACCGCCGCGAACGCCGACCAGCCGCCGCCAACGGTGCGAACGCCGACAGGCGTCAACTCCACGATCCGGTCCATGGCTTCGAGCAGCCTGCGGTCATGGCTGGCGACGAGAACGCCGCCGCGCCAGTTTTCGATCAGCGCTTGGATCGTCGCGCGACCCTCCGCATCGAGATTATTCGTCGGCTCGTCGAGTAGAAGGAAATCCGGCGTTTCGATCATCAGTCGCGCAATGCCGACGCGCACGCGCTCGCCGCCCGAGAGCGTTCCCATCTTTCGGCCGACTGGGAAGCCGGCGAGACCGACCGAGTCGAGGGAGGTATGGATCCGCCCTTCGAGGGTCCAGTCGACGGTCGCGAAATCCTCCGGTGTGCCATCGCCGGAAAGTACGCGGGCGATGATGGCGAGCGGTTTTGCGACGCCGAGGGCCTGCGCGAGATTGAGGCTCTCGTTCCATTCCTGTGCGAGCACGCCGATGCTGCTCGAACGCACGACCGTTCCAGCCGCCGGTTCGGCATCGCCCGCGATGATGCGCAACAGGGTCGACTTGCCGGAACCGTTACGGCCGACGAACCCGACGCGCTCGGCGCCGATCGAAAGAGTGAGGTTGCTGAAGAGCGGCTGGCGCTCAGGTGTGGCAGCCGAAAGGGAATCGAGCGTGATGAAGGAGGGCATGCGTATCCGCGGGATCGAATGAGGGAATGGGTTCTGCTCCGTTCATTCGATTGCGCATGACACTCTCCTTCTATTCCGCCGCTGATGTAGGTAATGATCGCCCCGGCTGCAACGGGGCTTTGCGACGCTGGTCAGCGAACGATCCGCCCGCTGCTCTTCCGCAACACGTCAACGGGCGCACGGCGCCACGAAACAATGAGGGCCGAGCCATGCGCGTTCTCGTCACCGGTGCCGATGGGTTTCTCGGCCGATACCTCATCGCCGGACTTCCCGACCATGACGTGATCTGCGCCTCGCGCCGGCCGATGGAAAACGTCGAATGGCGACCCCTCGGTGATCTTGCCGGTGACGTTGACTGGAAGGCACTGCTCCAGAATGTGGACGCCGTAGTGCACCTCGCCAACATTGCGCACCAGCACGCGAGCGAGGATGATTTCGAGCGCGTCAATCATCGGCAGACCGCGGCGCTCTGCGAGGGCGCCAAGGCGGCAGGCGTGCGCCAGGTCGTCTATGTATCTTCGATCTATGCCCAGTCGGGACACACAGCGCCGCGCATGCTCACCGAGGCCGATACGCCGCAGCCCGTGAGCGCCTACGGACGCTCGAAGCTCGCGGCGGAGCGGGCCGTGGCGGCGAGCGGGGTTCCTTTTACGATCCTGCGGCCGGTGCTGGTCGTAGGGAAGGGCGCCAAGGCGAACGCGGGAATGCTCGAAAAGCTGGCGCGTCTGCCGCTGCCGTTGCCGCTGGGGTCGATCACCGCGAAGCGCGCATTCCTCTCCGCGGAGAACTTTGCAACAGGTGTTGCAGCCGTGCTGGCCAATCCCCGGGCGCTGGGCGAGACTTATATCATCGCCGATCGCGAACCCTGCACGGTCGGCGAAGTCATCGCGCGGATGCGCACAGAGGAAGGCAGGCGCGCCAATATCGTCGCGCTGCCTGGCCTCCAATCCGCGTTGCGCGTCATCGGTGCAGGTGATGTCTGGGAGAAGATCGGCACGCCGTTCCTCGCAAGTCCGCAAAAGCTCATCGCGCTCGGCTGGTCGCCGTCACGCTAGCCCCGTGATCGCTTCGGACCCTATGCTGCGATTGGACGAGAAGCACAACGGCTCGAGCGCGGGCAAACATCGACGCTCAAACAATGCGTTGGCACATAAAAAAGCGAGGCCTGTGGAGGCCTCGCGTCGAACTGCCTGACGTCGAGATTAGAAGCCGAGATAAAGTCCGAAACCGCGGCGGCGGTAATACGGATAGCCCCAGCCGCCGTAATAGGGCCGGCGATAATAGTAGGGGCGGTAGTACGGCCGATAGCGATATCCATAGTGGCGATGGCGATAGTGCCGGTGGCCGTAGTAGCGATGGCCCCAGCCACGGTAGCCACGCCGGCGGTAGCGGACTTCTTCGGTAAGTCCCGTAGCGGACTTGGTGACGTCTGCGCGCGACACTGAGGGAAGGGCGGACGCGCTGGACGTAGGCATCGCTATGTAGAGGAGGCCTGCTAAGGCCGAAGCAAGGAAGGCGGTCGTTCTAAGACGCATCGCGTTCACTCCTGTGACTTGTTCTGCGCACCTTCGATGGGATGTCAATCAACTCGCAGGTGAGCGGGAAAGTTCCCCGATGTGGAGCAACAGCAGGTCGTGCCACAAAGATGGCGACACCATGAGATTGATCCCATCGGCGACAAAATCAAGGGTGATCGTTTCGCCACTGATCGTGATCGTCTCGCCACGGATCGCGATCACGATGCTGCGTTCTCGACCGGTGTTGCACTGCGTTGCTGCTTACGGCGCTCGCGCCATTCCTCCAACCTTTGCATGACGACGAAAACCGACGGCACGAACGCGACCGTCAGCAGCGTCGAGCCGAGCATGCCGGTGAGAACGGCGATGCCGATGGACTTTTGCGCATTGGCGCCCGCACCGCTTGCAAGCACCAGTGGCACCACGCCGAGGATGAAAGCAAAGGATGTCATGAGGATAGGGCGGAAGCGCGAGCGTGCCGCCTCCGTTGCCGCCTCGAGCAGATCCTTTCCCTGGTGTCGTATCTCGCGCGCGAATTCGACGATGAGAATCGCGTTCTTGCTGGAAAGAGCGATGAGCAGAATGAGGCCGATCTGCGTGTAGAGGTTGTTGGCGACGCCCAATGCAAGCAGCGCGCCCGCCGTACCGAGAAGGGCCAGAGGCACCGAAACGATCACCGTCACCGGGGCGATCCAGCTCTCGTATTGGCCTGCGAGCACGAGGTAGACCAGCAGCAGGCTCAGCCCATAGATCAGATAGATCTGATTGCCGACCTCTTTCTCCTGGTACGACATCGCCGTCCACTCATAGCCCGCGCCCCTCGGCAGCGTGTCGGCCGCGATCTGCTCCAGGAGGTCCATGCCCTGCCCGGAGCTGAAGCCCTGCGCCGTGTTGGTGACGACGGTCGCCGCAGGATAGAGGTTATAGAGGCTGATGACCGACGGGCCCGCCACGGTCGTGATCTTCGCCATCGTTCCCAGCGGCACCATATCGCCGTTGTTGTTCCGCACCTGCAGGTATTGGAGGCTTTCCGGATTGATGCGCGCCGCGGCGTCGGCCTGCACGTAGATCTGGAAGACGCGGCCGAACTTGTTGAACTGTCCGATGTAGCTCGAGCCGATGTACGTCGAGAGCGTATCGAGAGCATTGCCCAGCGGCACGCCCAGCGTCTCGGCCTTCACGCGGTCGATCTGGACGTTGATCTGCGGAGCGTCCGCCAGGAACACGTTCGTTGCCGATTGGATCATCGACTGGTCGCCGGCACGCCTTGCGATCGCCTGCGCGAGACGCTGCAGCTTTGCATAGTCGAACGAGCCGTCGCGCAGCTCCACCTTCATAGTCGCGCCGGAAACGTTGCCGATGCCCTGGATGGCGGGCGGAGGAATGACGAGGGCGGTGCCATCGGGGATGTCCGCGACCCGTGCCGACAGCGCTTTGTAGAGGCTGAGCAGATCCTCGCCCTTGCCGCGCGCGTCCCAATCCTTCAGCACGACATAGGCAACGCCCGCATTGGAAAGACTTGCGCTGTCGTTGAGGGCCGCGATGCCGCCGATGGAGACGACCCGCTCCACGCCCGGCTGTTTGCGCAGGCGCTCGCTCACATCGTCCATGGCCCGCGTCGTGCGCTCCAGCGAGGAGCCCTCCGGCAGTTGCACGACGGCGATGAAGTAGCCCTGGTCCTCGATCGGCAGGAAGCCCGTGGGGACACGGCTCAAGGCCCATACAGCGAGTGCGACGAGGGCCGCGACGATCAGCGTCATGATGGTGCTATGGCGCACCATGCGCCGGATGAGACCCGTGTAGGCGTTCTCGAGTTTGCCGTAGACGTAGTTGAAGCCGCGCGCGAGCACGTTGCGCTGCTCGGGCGGCGTCACCGGCCGCAGCCACAGCGCGCACTGCGTCGGCTTCAGCGTCATGGCGTTGATGGCCGAGATGAGCGCCGTCGCGGCGATGACGAGAGCGAACTGGCGATACATCTGGCCCGAGAGGCCGGGGAGGAACGCGGCTGGAATGAACACCGCCATCAGCACGAGCGTGATGCCGATGATGGGTCCCAGCAACTCGTCCATGGCTTTCACCGCCGCATCGTGCGGGGTAAGCCCATGCTCGATGTGCTTGGCCGCGCCTTCGACCACGATGATCGCGTCGTCGACCACGATGCCGATGGCGAGAATGATGGCGAACAGCGTCGAGAGGTTGACGGAGAACCCGAGCAGCGCCATCGCCGCAAAAGCGCCGATGATGGTCACGGGCACCGTCGTTGCCGGCACGAGCGTGGCGCGCCAATCCTGCAGGAACACCAGGATCACGACGAGCACCAGCAGCGCCGCCTCGATGAGCGTGTGATAGACGTCGTTGACGGCGGAGGCGACGAACTTCGTCGTATCGAACGGCACGACCCACGTCATGCCTTCGGGGAAGGCTTTCTCCAGCTCCCGCATACGCTCCTCGACGCGCTTTGCGACGTCGAGCGCGTTGGCGTCCGGAAGCTGATAGATGGCGATGCCCGCGGAAGGCTTGCCGTCGAGCTTGAAGGTCTGGCTGTAGGCCTGTGCGCCAAGCTCTACGGACGCCACGTCCTTCAGCCGCGTGATGCGCCCGCCTTTGTCCGTCTTGACGATGATGTTTTCGAACTCGGAGACATCGTCGAGCTTGCCGTGGACGTTGATCGAATACTGGAATGCCTGGCCCTGCGGCACGGGCGGAAGGCCCACCTGTCCGGCGCTCGTCGAGCGGCTCTGCAGGTTCACCGCGTCGATCACGTCCTTTGGCACGAGCCCGCGCGCCTGCAGCTTCTGCGGATCGAGCCAGATACGAATAGCATATTGGCCGGCGCCGAACACCGAGACACTGCCGACGCCGTCGATGCGCGCGATTTCGTCGATGAGATTTATGGTGGCGTAGTTCGAAAGGAAGAGACTGTCGTAGCGCCCATCGGGTGATGTCAGCGCCACGATCTCCAGGATCGACGTCGATTTCTTATTGGTCTGGACGCCCTGTTTCTGCACTGCGTCCGGAAGTGCCGCGAACGCGCTCGAAACGCGGTTCTGCACCAGGATCTGCGCTTTATCGCCATCGGTGCCGATCTTGAAAGTGACGGTGAGCGTGTACTGGCCATCGCTGGTCGAGAGCGACGACATGTAGATCATGCCTTCAACGCCGTTCACCCGCTGCTCGATGGGCAGCGCCACCTCCCGCGTGACGGTTGCCGCGCTCGCGCCGGGATACCGCGCCGTCACGACCACAGTCGGCGGCACGACATCCGGGTACTGCGCCACCGGCAGGCGTGCCAGCGCCACGAGGCCGAGGATCACGATCAGGACGGCGATCACATTGGCGAGGACAGGGCGATCGATGAAGAATTTGGCGATCATTGCCCGCTCTTGCCCTTGGAGCCGCTCTTGCCCTTCGGAGCCTTCTCCCCGTCATCGGGTGAGGTGTCCTCCTTCTTGACGGGCAGATTGCTTTTGGCGTCATCCGATGCGGGTTCGGCCGCCTTGTCGCCCTCGCCCTTTTTCGCGCCCTTCTCACCCGCTGCGGGCGTCCACCCGTCATCCGTCCCGGCGTTCTCGGCGACAGTCGTCGCAACCGGCACCACCGTATTGCCCGGCAGGGCACGCATGATCCCGCCGACGACGACGCGATCCTCCGGCTTCAGGCCGCTTTTGATGATCCGCAGGCCACCGTCCACCGTTTCACCGGTTTCGACGACGCGTTGCTCCACCACGTTCTTTTCGTTGACGACGAGAACGTAGCGGCCCTCCTGGCTGGTGCCGAGCGACACGTCCGGCACCAGCAGGGAGGCGACGTCTTTCTGCTTGGGGATGCGGACGCGCACGAACATGCCCGGCGTGAGGACGAGATCCTTGTTTTCGAAAATCGCGCGCGCGGCGAGGGTGCCGGTCGAGGCATCGACTTCGGGCGCCACGTAGTTGAGCGTGCCGGTATGCGGATAGCCCACTTCCGTTTGCAGTCCGATACCCACCGGGATGGGGCCGAGGTCTTCGAGCTTCTTCACGCCCGCCTTGCGCAACTGCTCGCGTACCTGGAGGACCTGCTGCTCGTCGACGTTGAAGTTCACGTAGATGGGCTTTTGCTGCACGATCGTGGCGAGCTTCGTCGGCTCGCCCGCGCCCACCATTGCGCCGGGGTCGACATAGCGCGCCGAGACGGCGCCGTCGAAGGGCGCGACGATGGTCGTATATTCGAGGTTGCGCTTGGCCTGGTTGACCTGCCCCTTCGCCTGCATGAGCGCGGCGGCGGTCGAATCGCGCTTCGCGAGCGACTCGTCCACCTGCGCCACCGAAACCGCGGAGGTTTTTACCAGATCCCGCTTGCGCTTGAGGTCGGCGTCGGCCTGCTGGAGCAGCGCCTGCTGCTGGCTCACCGTCGCTTCCGCGATCTGCAGGGCGATCTCGTAGTCCTGCTTGTCGATCTGGAACAGCAGCGCGCCTTTTTTGACCTGATCGCCGTCCTTGTAGCCGACCTTCTCCAGGAAGCCCTGGACGCGTGCGACGAGGTCGACGCGGTTATAGGCAACCGTGTTGCCCGTCACCTCCATGTAGAGGGTGACGCTGCGCTGCACCGGGTTGGCCACCGCGACTTCGGGCGGCGGCGGGGGCTGATAGGTGTTGTGGTCGCCGCAGCCACCCATCTGAAGCACGATGGCCGCCGCGCCGAGCCACGGTAGAAAAACTCTGGAAAATTCGCGCATTGCCTGGAACCTGCGCCCCCTGAAGCCGGCTGTTCTCCGCCGGACACTAGGTTATTGGAATTAATAATTGCTCGATTGCAGCCAAAGCTGAAGAGCGGTGCCCCGCGTGTACGGCCTCCGTTCTGCGCTCTGTGAGCAATTGCACGGCCCACGGCGAGCGATTAGCGTGCGCTCCTCTTCAAAAGTCGAAGGCGGGGGAATGTTTTCAAGCCAACTCGATAGGGCGCGGCATCCGCTCACCGGCCGCCTCCGCGGCTTTGTGCTCGGCACGATATTGATGATCGCGGCGGCAGCGGCGCTCGTCAGTCCGCGCACGACGGCTGCCACGCTCTGGGTCGCGGCACTCGGCTTCGCCGCCAGTGCCCTCTGGCGCCGCGACATCGATTGGAAGGAGCTCCGCCCCGGACCTGTGGCGCTCTCCCTCGCGGCATTTTTCGGCTATGCGCTGTTGAGCGCCACGTGGGCCGCGCATCCGTCCATCACGGTCGAGAAGGCATGCCTGGGGATGCTCGCCGCGGCAGCGGCGATGCTCGTGGTTGGATTGCTCCGGCAGGAGACGCGTCCGAACCTCGTACACATGGGAGAGGGCGCGATCCTTGGCATGCTGCTGGGTGTCGCCTTTCTCGCGGTCGAGGTGTTCGGTGATCAGCCCATCAAGCTGGCGGTCTATCGCGCGCTCGCGTTGCAGCCCGCGGACCTCAAGCCGGCGGTATTTTTCACGTGGAAGGATAACTACCTCCAGAGCATCTCGCCCGAGGACTTGACCCGCAACATGACCGATGCGGCGCTGTTCCTCTGGCCCGCCATCATGGCCGCGCTGGGTGTGTGGTGGCGCCTCGGACGCCCGATCGCGCTCGTGCTCGTTGCTGCTGCGACGGCGACGATCATGTGCTCGAGGCACGCCTCGTCCCAGCTCGCCCTGCTCGTTGGCTTCGCCGCCTTCGCACTGTCTTGCCTGTCTCTGCGCTGGGCGTGGCGCACCATGGTCGCGGGGTGGTTCGGCATCTGCCTCGCCGTGCTGCCGCTCGTCTTTCTTGCCTACAAAGCGGAGCTGCACGAAGCCGAATGGCTTTATCTGTCCGCCCGGCACCGCGTCATCATCTGGAATTATACCGCCGAGAAGACGCTCGAATCGCCATGGTACGGGATCGGCGCCAACCAGACCTATCTCCTCGGGCCGAGCCTCGAAGCGGACATACCGGATTTCAAGACCAACCCGCTTGCACGCACGCTCTCGATCCATGCGCACAACATGTATTTGCAGACCTGGTTCGAGCTGGGGCTCGCAGGTGCGCTGCTGCTGGCGGCCGCGGGATTTTTTCTTCTCCGCGCGATCCGCGATTTAGGACCGCGCCTGCAACCCTACGGGTTTGCAACGTTCGCTTCGTGCGCCGCGATGGTAGCGACAAGCTATGGCATGTGGCAGGTGTGGCTCGTGACATCGCTCGGGCTTACGGCCGTCCTGTTCGCCCTGGGTGCGCAATGCCTAAATGGCGATGCGCACCCGGAGCAAACGGACAATTAGAGTGCTTCCGGAAAAGTGGGAACCGGTTTTCCGATAAGAAGCACGACCAAAGAAGTGCTTCCGGAAAAGTGGGCACCCGGTTTTCCGGTTAGAGCGCCGGGTAGTCGGTGTACCCGTGTGCCTCGCCCGCATAGAACGTGTCGGGGTCGGGCGGCGTCAGCGCCGCTCCGGAGCGCAGGCGCGCCACGAGATCCGGATTGGAGATGAACGGACGCCCGAAGCAGATGAGGTCCGCAAGGTTCTTATCCCGCGCCTCGATGGCGAGCTCCAGCGTGTAGTTGTTGTTGGCCATGTAGAGGCCGTTGAAGGCACGCCGTAGCTTCTGCAAGTCGAAGCCGCCCGCCGGGTTGCGCTCTCCGCCCGTATCGCCCTCGATCACGTGGATGTAGGCGAGATTGTAGGGATTGATCTGCTCGATCAGCGACAGATACACCGGCTCGGGGTTCGAATCGCCGATGTCCGCAAACTTCGTCAGCGGCGAGAGCCGGATGCCGACGCGGTCGCCACCCCACACCTTCGTCACCGCATCCACCACCTCGACGACGATGCGCGTGCGGTTCTCTATCGAGCCGCCGTAGCGGTCGGTGCGTTTGTTCGTCTTGTCGGAGAGGAACTGCTGCAGCAGGTAGCCGTTGGCCGCGTGGATTTCGACGCCGTCGAAGCCCGCTTCCATGGCGCATTTGGCGGCATGGGCGTAGTCGGCGACGATGCCCGGAATCTCATCGGTCTCCAATGCACGCGGCGTCTCCAGCGGCTTGAAGCCATCGTAGGTGTAGGCTTGCTGGTTCTCCGCGCGCACCGCGCTGGGCGCCACGGGAAGCGCGCCGCCCGGCTGCAGGTCGGGATGCGAGACGCGGCCCACATGCCAGAGCTGCAGATAGATGCGTCCGCCTTTGTCGTGGACGGCTTTCGTCGTCAGCTTCCAGCCTTCGACCTGCTCCGGCGACCAGATGCCGGGCGTGCGGATATAGCCCTTGCCCTGCGCGGTGATGTTCGTCGCCTCGGCAATGATGAGGCCGGCGGATGCGCGCTGCGCATAGTAGGTTGCCTGCAACTCGCCGGGAACGCCGGCATCATCGGCGCGGGAGCGGGTCAGCGGCGCCATGACGATTCGGTTTGCGAGCCTGTAGGGGCCAAGTTGAACCGGGTCGAAAAGATCCGATTGCTCGGCTGCGACGGCAGCGCGCGATTGAGACATGGGTTCCTCCTTTAGATAACCGTCGAAGCATCTAGGCACCGGCCAACGCTTCGACAAGGCATGGCGGTGCGATCCCCGCAGTGCCTGAGGCATATCTGCAAGACTTAAGAGATGTGTTGTGGAGAGTGTAAAAACAAAGAGGCCGCCCTGAGGGCGGCCTCCGTGAGACTTTGGCGGCGGGTTTGCGGCGGTTGTTGCGCCGCGCCGCTAATGCGTCAGGCGCGCACCGGAGGACAATCCGGCATGAACCCGAGCGACCGCGACATCGCCGTCCTCAAGATCCCACTCGACATCGGATCACCTCCTTTCAGCTGTTGAACGATGGTGAGAGGCTGCCACGAATTTCGGGATCTGCAAAGTTACGTTTTGGACATGGACGCTCTGCCGTCCCTGCAGATCGGATACACGCGAATAGGATCGACAACTTGCTGAGAAGCGCCGCGGAGACGTGCTCTCCCTACACGCGCGCGGCGGGCCTCCTCATGAGAACGCCGAGAAAACACGCAACGCGCGTCAGGTGCAGTAGGATTTGGCAACCCGGGTCGGCAAGAAATGCCCATAGCCGCAAGAATGGGGCCAGCCGTGAGTCTGTCTTTCGTGTTTTCCGCGTTGATCGCAATATGGCTGCTGAGTTCGGGAGCGGCCGCGCAGGGTAGCGAGCTCGAGGCAGAACATAGCCTACGCGATCTGCTCATCGAATATCGTTGTCCAGTCGTTGATCGCCGTGAGCGCATCTTCGTCGCTGGCGACATCGCCAACGACGAAGACCGTTTCCTCGCGATCACCGTGCCCGAGCATCCGCACGGCTACGTGCAGTGCTTATTCCACGATAGGGGGAGCAAAATCCTCTGCGAGGCATCCTCGGGATTTTATTACGACAGGTCGGGAGAGGCGCGCACATTCCGGTTGGAGTCAGCCGCCGTGCAAGCGCTCGGGCGCTTGGGATTTTCGACCGATGATTCCGCCGGAAATTTCCGTATCGATCTCGACGCAGGCGCCGGCCCCGATCTCAACCGCATCGCCGACTTCATTCTCAACGCACTTCACGACGGATACGGGGCGCGGGCTACGACGAAGCTGAGATTCAACGCCCCGCTGGCCCCCGTCGCACACTCGCGCTGCATCCCGGTGAGCTGAAATCGGAGAAGCGTCCACACGTCAGCGCGGGTGGATGCGGCTGATCTTCGAGCCTTCCAGCGTCAGGTTATACATGAGGCCCTTGGGGTCCAGCACGAAGCCGATGACGGGGCTCGTGATCTTGTTCGTATCGATCGAGCCGCCGACGCCGACCGTTATCACCGCAACCGAAGCATCGGCCCCGACCTTCCAGCCCTTCGTGCGCCGGAATTGATCGAGCGCCTCCGGCGTCATGAACATGATGATGACGGAGCGCTCCTGCACGCCGAGCTGGAATCCGATGGAGGCGGAAACGGTGTTGAAGTAGTCGACGGTGCGGCCGCGGATCCGCAGCGCGCCTTCGCCGTATTCACCACCGACGCCGAACCCCGCCTTCACCACCGAAGGGAACACGAGGATGCCGACGGACTTGTGCGCAAGTTCCCGCGCGCCGCGTACGCTGTGAAAGAACCGGTCGAGCGTGGCATCGACGCCGACATCGATGTCATACGCGGATGCGGCCTGGGCACGGGGGAGGGGCGTGGCGATGACGAGGGCGGCAACGACCGCCCACATGAGATTGCGCAGCATCTGGGTCTGTTTTCCCTGTGTTATTCTATCATTGCTATTTGCGCCGGCTTCATGGCCAAAATGGCGCCGCGATTGCAAGAAAGCGCCGGTTGCGGCCGGGGCCACCCTCACTCCCCCGCGGCGCGCCGCGCGGCCAGCATATCGAACGTCCGCCCGAGGCCTGCGAGCAGCGATCCGATCCCGAACAGCACGATGACGATGATCTCCAGGTAGCTCTCGACCTGCTCCTTCTCCAGCATGTAGTCCGATATGTCGGCGTCGGAGTTCCTGTACTTGGCGAAGATGTCGTCACGCCGGGCTTCGGTTCCGGAGATCACGTCCTGCGGCGCCTGCATCTGCCGCAATAGCGTGAGCTGATTTTCGAAAGCTTCGCGCAACTGGATTTGTGCGTTCTGCTGCGCCGTGAAAGCGGCGAGCCGCCATTCGATCTGCCGCTTCATCGGCTCGAGGTAAAAAAGCTGCATGGCCGTGGAGGCCAGCAGCAACAGAATGCCGAACAGCTCGCCGAGCTGATGGATTTTCAGACGCATTGCGCGCTCGTTTCCCCCATGGCCGGACCGGAGCGGAAGGCTGCGGCCTGCAGCTAAACTAGCCAGCAGCGATGCTCTCGTTAAGGGGCGAACGCAAGGCCACGTGGGGCAAAAGTCGAGCCCTGGGGCACCGCCGGCAATCGCCGTTGCCGCAGGGCCCTTTCACCCCGCCGCCGCATGCATTATGGGGGCGCAAACCACTGCACCGGGGGCCGCGCACGCATGATCCGTCTCGACAGTATTAGCAAGCAGAACGGCCACCAGATCGTCTTCATCGAGGCGTCCGCCGCGCTCAACCGCGGCGAGAAGATCGGCCTCGTCGGCCCCAACGGCGCGGGCAAGACGACGCTGTTCCGCATGATCGCGGGCGAGGAGCCGCCGGACGAGGGGCAGGTCTCCACCGACCGGGGCATCACCATCGGCTATTTCAGCCAGGACGTCGGTGAGATGGCCGGCCGCAGCGCCGTCGCCGAAGTGATGGACGGCGCGGGGCCGGTGAGCGAGATCGCAGCCGAGCTGAAAGAGCTCGAGGCCGCCATGGCCGACCCCGAGCGCGCCGGCGAGATGGAGGAGATCATCGAGCGTTACGGCGAAGTCCAGGGGCGCTTCGAGGAGCTCGGCGGCTATGCGCTCGAAGGCCGGGCGCGCGAGGTGCTGGCCGGGCTGTCCTTCACGCAGGAGATGATGGACGGCGACGTCGGGGCGCTGTCGGGCGGCTGGAAGATGCGCGTGGCGCTGGCCCGCATCCTGCTCATGCGCCCCGATGCCATGCTGCTCGACGAGCCGTCGAACCACCTCGACCTTGAAAGCCTCATCTGGCTCGAGGAATTTCTCCAGGGCTACGATGGCATGCTGCTGATGACCTCGCACGACCGCGAGTTCATGAATCGCATCGTCAAGAAGATCATCGAGATCGACTCCGGCTCGCTCACCACCTATTCCGGCAACCATGAGTTCTACGAGCAGCAGCGCGCGCTGAGCGAAAAGCAGCAGCAGGCGCAGTTCGAGCGTCAGCAGGCGATGCTGGCGAAGGAGCTGAAGTTCATCGAGCGCTTCAAGGCACGCGCGTCCCACGCGGCGCAGGTGCAAAGCCGCGTGAAGCAGATCGCGAAGATCGAGCGCGTGGAGCCGCCGAAGCGGCGACAGAGCGTGAAGTTCGAGTTTCCGGCGGCGCCCCGCTCCGGCGAGGACGTCGTCATCCTCAAAGGCGTCGATAAGCGTTACGGCGCGCTGACGATTTACGACGGGCTGGATTTCCACGTGCGCCGCCGCGAGCGCTGGTGCGTACTGGGCGTGAATGGCGCGGGCAAGTCCACGCTGCTGAAGCTGGTGGCTGGCTCGTCCGAGCCCGACGCCGGCACGGTGAACATCGGCGCGAGCGTGAAGATGGGCTACTTCGCCCAGCACGCCATGGACCTGCTCGATGGCGAGCGCACGGTGTTCGAGGAGCTGGAATACGCCTTCCCGCAGGCCGGCACCGGATCGCTGCGCACGCTCGCCGGCTGCTTCGGCTTCTCCGGGGACGATGTCGAAAAGCCCTGCCGCGTTCTATCGGGTGGCGAGAAGGCGCGGCTCGTCATGGCGAAGATGCTCTACGATCCACCGAACTTCCTCGTGCTCGACGAGCCGACCAACCATCTCGATATGGCGACGAAGGAAATGCTCATCGAGGCGCTATCCGCTTACGAAGGCGCAATGCTCCTCGTATCGCACGACCGACGCTTCCTCGCCGCGCTCACCAATCGCGTCTTGGAGCTGACGCCGGAAGGCCCGCACGTCTACGGCGGCGGCTATACGGAATACGTCGAGCGCACGGGCCAGGAAGCGCCCGGTCTGCACCGCTAGTCGGGCACCTTCGAGAGCCGGTAATACCGCATTGCAGCGGAGTTTCGCGCCGCACGCGTTGCCATCGGCAGCGCGGCCGCGTGGAACCTATGGCACCAATTGTATGGTTGTATTTCTTGTCCGCGCCGCGATCATCGCTCGCGGGGAGTTGCCGCCGTTTGCGGCCAAAAAGAAAAGAGCGCGGCCATGGGCGAAGAAGCCGAACCGCTATACGACGATGACACCATGCGCGTGATGTCGAAAGCCTATGGAGCTGCCGACAAGGAGCTGCGCGTTTCCGGCGTATCCGACAAAGCCCTCCAGGTGACAATGGCGGTCGCCATCATCCGCGCGATCAACGATGGCGAGCGTGACGCCGCGCGGCTGGCCACCCTCGCGCTTGCCGAGGTCGGCATCGAGGCAGATGGCCGTGATCTGCTGGCTGACGATGCTGGTGCGGATGCCGCGACGGATGATGCCAGTGCAGAGGGTGACATCGATGACACCGCGGCCGCGACGGAAGGCGAAGCCGTAGCCAGCTCCGATGCCGAAGCGGCTGCCGGCACTGACGCTTCCGGCGCTGACGTCCCGGACGACGAGGACACCGACGCGGCCACAGAAGCAAACGCGGTTCCCGGTTCCAAAAGGACCGCCTCCACGCAGCCCCTCCGTCCCGGCTGGATCAACCTCATGTCGCTGATCGGCTGAGTTTGCCGAAATCAGCGCGTTACGCAGCTCGGATAAGGGGCGTTCTCGCCGGGCACGATACGGCACAGACGTATCGGGCCGAGATCGGCTAAGCGCTTTTCCCAGGCGGCCTTGTCGAATGCCGGCGGCTTGTCGGATGCCGCGCCGCGGGTAGCCCACTGGATGGTGTAGTAGTCACTCTCGCCCTTGATGGCGATGATGAGCGCTTCTTCGCTGCGCGGCGATCCATCGCCGGTCACGGTTCCGCAGCCGACGACGGCGGCGAACGACTTGAAGCCCGCGACGTCTGGCGCCGGCAGCTCCATCGCCGCGAATGATTTCGGACAGAATTTCTTGTAGCCGTTGGCGATGGTGCTGGCGACCGCTACGGGATAGACCTCGCGCTGCTGCGCCAGCTCCTTGGCGCCGGTGACGGTAATCATCTGCGTCCACTTGTTGACCGTCTCGCCGTTTGGGACAACCTCGCGAATGTAGTTCGAGTCATCGGCGTTCTCGAAGCCGAGCACGAAATTCGACGGCTGCGAGAAGGCGACGAGCTGCCCGAAGATGGGCGAGACGACGGTGACGAAAGCGGGCAGCTTCTCCGCGGCAACGGCTGACGATGGGCCTGTTGACGCCATCAGAAGCGTGAGCAGCACGGAGATCCCTAGCGGGAGAAGAGCGCGCCTCGTCGATATCATAAGGCCTCCGTCTCGGATTCTGCGTTCCAGCCGTGCACCCGCAGACCAAACAAAGTGGCAGACGGCAATGGATGTCGTCACGAACAAAGTGTCGGGCGGCTCGCCGGCATGGCCTAGGAAGCTTCACGCTCCCCTTCGCGCCGCGGCAACCCAGCTCGCCAGCTCAGCCCAGGGAGCAATGTCCCAGTAGGATCGCGCGGCACCGGACGGCGAGGTGAGCACGAAAATTTCCGGCAAACCGTCGCGCGGCGGTTGGCGCCCATACTGTACTTTTCGTGTGCTGCGCACACCCGAGGCCAAAGCAGCAGCCTTCTTGCTCGTAAAGGCAATGGCCCGCGGCCGGAAGTGCGCAAGATTCTTCTTGAAGTGAGCGAAATCGAACTCTTCCGGCCGGATCTTGCGATCCATGCCCGCACCCCGTTTCGATAAATCCGTCAGCCCTATACGGAGGCTGAGGAGTTCTCGGAACTCCTCGGGCCGGAAGCAGCGCGGCGTCAGGCCCACCTCGTGAAGCGTCGGCCAGAAGCGGTTGCCGGGACCGGCATAATAGTGGCCAAGCTCTGCGGCGCGCTTGCCGGCCGCTGTCCCGATGAAAATGACATCCAATTCAGTGTCGAGAACGTCCGGCAGCCGGTGGTCCGTCATCGTGGTGTCTCGCCCTCATCGTCCCGCGACTCGCCATCGGCGTTAATGTACACCTCCCCGCCCATGTCGCGGAACTTCCGGCTCATCTCGTCCATGCCGCCCTGCTGCTCGTTTAGCTTGGCCGCGTAGTCACGCACCTGCTGCGTAATCTCCATCGAGCAGAACTTCGGTCCGCACATGGAGCAGAAGTGCGCCACCTTGTGCGCATCTTTGGGCAGCGTTTCGTCGTGGTAGGCGCGCGCGGTGTCGGGATCGAGCGACAGGTTGAACTGGTCCTCCCAGCGGAACTCGAAGCGCGCACGAGATAGCGCATCGTCGCGCAGCTGCGCAGCCGGGTGCCCCTTCGCAAGGTCGGCGGCGTGCGCGGCGATCTTGTAGGTGATGACGCCGGTCTTCACGTCGTCGCGGTTGGGCAGGCCCAGATGCTCCTTCGGCGTGACGTAGCAGAGCATCGCCGTGCCGAACCAGCCGATCATCGCCGCGCCGATGCCGCTCGTGATGTGGTCGTAGCCCGGCGCGATGTCGGTAACGAGCGGTCCGAGCGTATAGAACGGCGCCTCGCCGCATTCGGCGAGCTGCTTCGTCACGTTCACCTGCACCTTGTGCATCGGCACGTGCCCCGGGCCCTCGATCATGACCTGGCAGCCCTTCGCCCACGCGATCTTTGTGAGCTCGCCCAGCGTCTCCAGCTCCGCGAACTGCGCGCGGTCATTGGCATCCGCGATGGAGCCGGGGCGCAAACCGTCGCCCAGCGAGAACGACACGTCATAGCGGCGCATCAGATCGCAGATTTCATCGAAGCGCTCGTAGAGGAAGCTCTCGCGGTGATGCGCGAGGCACCACTTCGCCATGATGGAGCCGCCGCGCGAGACGATACCGGTGACGCGGCTTGCAGTCAGCGGCACATAGCGCAGGCGCACGCCCGCATGGATGGTGAAATAATCAACGCCCTGCTCGCACTGCTCGATCAGCGTATCCTTGTACACCTCCCAATCGAGCTTCACCGGATCGCCGCCCACCTTCTCCAGCGCCTGATAGATCGGCACGGTGCCGATCGGCACGGGCGAATTGCGCAGGATCCATTCGCGCGTCGTGTGGATATTGCGGCCCGTCGAAAGGTCCATCACCGTATCGGCGCCCCAGCGGATCGCCCACACCATCTTATCGACCTCTTCCTCGACGGAAGAGGTGACGGCGGAGTTGCCGATGTTGGCGTTGATCTTCACCAGGAAGTTGCGGCCGATGATCATCGGCTCCAATTCGCCGTGGTTGATGTTGGCAGGGATGATGGCGCGCCCGCGCGCGATCTCCTCGCGCACGAACTCCGGCGTGATGAACGGTGGAATGGCCGCGCCGAAGCCCTCGCCGTCCTTCAGCGCCGCCTGTGCACGCGCCAGCATGGCGGCGCGCCCCATGTTCTCGCGGTGGGCAACGTAAGCCATCTCGCGCGTGACGATGCCCGCGCGCGCAAACTCCAGCTGCGTGATCGGCGCTTCGCCCAAGCCACGCATCGGCTGCGGTTTGTTCGGAAAGTCGCGGGCCGCACGCGCGCCGGTCACGTTGCCGTTGTCCTCCGGCTTCACCTCGCGGCCGATGTAGCTTTCGACGCCGCCACGCTCTTCGATCCACGCCGCGCGGTGACGCGACAGGCCACGGGCAACATCGATGCTGGCCGCATCATCGGTATAAGGGCCGGACGGATCGTAAACGCGGACCGGCGCTTCGCCGCTTTTCTCGGAAAGCGCAATCTCGCGGAACGGCACCCGGAGGTCGGGGAAGACGTCCGGCGCCGAATAGACTTTGCGCGAAGCGGGAAGGGCACCGGTGGTGACCTTCGGCAGGGTGAGCTCCGACTGGCGCGTTGGCTTGTTCATGGCTTCACCTCGTCTGCTGGGCTGGAATTGAGACGGCGACGATCGGCCCCAATGGAAAGCCGAAGTCGCTGCGGTTGAGTTCGCGGGCATAGAGACGGCAGATGGAGCCGTCGAGATAGAGCGCGTTCGGCGTCTTGAAGACGTCGCGGAAAGCGCGCGCGAACTGATGGAATGTGACGGGATCGTCGGCGATGGCGAACACGACGCGCTCACGGTCGACGCCGACGCCATTGCGCCGATAGCGCGAGGTGGCGTCCTTGAGAAAACGCGGATGCAACTTGCCGTCGATGACGAGCATCGGGCCGGACTGCGTAGCAAACCGCGGCGTGATGTTGCGGCGAATGTATTGCTTGGTTTCCAGCACGCCGGCGCCGTTGCCGGTGACATAGAAAACGCCGTTGGGCTTCATGCTGAAATTGCCGGGACCATCGGCGGTCGAGATGCGCTTCAGCTCTTTGCCGTTCTCGACATAAAGCCCGACGGGCGAGCGATCCTCGTGATACATGCCCGCATTCATCGCGAAGACGAGTTGCCAGCCGCGCGCTGCCAATGCGTCACGCACACGATCGAACTGCCCGAGCGTTGCGCCCGTCCCATCGCGCAGGAAAAGCTCGATCGCGTCGCTGGCCTTGAACTCGCAGACGACGTAGCGCGCGCCTTCGATCTTCGCGGACCGGCATGCCGCATGCGCCGATACCGCGCCTGCAGCGAGTGCAAACACAGAAAACAGACAGAGGAAGGCCGTGCGGGCGCGAGTGGCGCTGATCATATTCCGTCCCTTCGCCGGTACGAACCGGATCAGGTTCTAAGGGTGCTCGCGCGCCAAGCGCGATCTCAGCCGGTCACATCCGGCGCCCCTCGGAACGGTTCTAATTTGCGACGGACGGCGCGCCAGCGCAAGTGCCGCTGTGGAATGGGAGTTCTAGGTCCGGTGCTAATGCGCGCTGGCCATCAGATTTGTCTGCCGGCACTCACCGCCCAAATTCAGAAGAACGGTGCTTCTGATGCCCGCCTCGACCGGATATATCCCGGGAAGACCAAGTTTTAGCCCATACAACAGTATGCGGGTTTCACCGTCCATCGACGTAATTGTCGAATTGCCGTCGGGATCTATCGTGTAATCCCAAAGCGGGCGCTGATCGCCCTCGAAAGCTCTACGGCTCCCGTCGCCGAAAACCACGGCACGCTCATGAAATTGAGGTGCCGCGCCTTCTGATACGACGACGTCGAAGTAGTAATAGGCGGTGCCGCTGTTGTGGTTGAACGGGCGAAATGCGCAGTCCAGCGAGGGACGCAAATCCTGCTTCGGCTCACTTTCCAGCTGAGCGGCCGTCTCCACCGCGTCGAGAGAACCGCCCGTGCGGTCATCGCCCAGAAAGACTGCCGATAATCCCGCAACAGCAGCCACAACGGTCGCTATCCCCGCGAGCATCAGTGCCCGATGATGACGCGAAAGCAGCATTCCTATTGTTGACACGGCCAATCCCTCAAGCCTTCGTGAGTGCGTTCAGCGCAACGATGGCGCGCCAGTGTACGGAAAGCAACCAGGGGGGCACGAGGGACCACTGGCGTGGGCACGCAGCATGCGTGCGACGCCGTGCTGTCTGGCAGCGCCGATTGCGCCGTCGATGCGGCAGAGCGGGACTTATTGCGATGGCAATCCGCGCACGACTTATAGGAAAACGCCGACCGCTGCGAGAAACCTACCGGCCCTCGCGCCACCAGGCGAGCGAGACGAGCATCAAGAGCGCCGCGAGCGCACCGAGCCCGGTGAACATCGGCGTCAGCTTTACGCCGCGCGTCACGAACGCCTCGCGATCCTTGAGCCCCATCCAGCCCGACCCGGCCAGCACCTTCGCGCCCGAAAGCATCGAAACCCGCGGCACCGTCACGGAGGAGGGGTTGGCCCGCGTCGCCTCGGCCGACGAGCTCGTCCAGAACGCGCCGCCGCCGGTGGCGTCCGTGATCGGCGAGAGCTTGGCATCCGTCGCCGTCACCTCGCTCATTTCGATCGGATCGTCGATGCCGGCATGGGCCACGGCCTGCAGCTCGCCCGTGCCCGAGCGCGTCTCGGCTTTATAGAGGCCGGGAATTTTCACATCGATGGTCGAGCGCCAGATGCCATCGCCGGCCTTTTCCAGCGTCACCTCGGAGGTTTCCCCGCCGGGCGCGGAAAGCTTCACAGGCTCGACCTTCTCCTCCATGGAGTGGCGCTCGAGCGTGAGACGCAGGCCGCGCGCGCTGGCAATCAGCCGCTCTTCTTCGAGGTCGGGCTCCTTCATGAGCCAGTGCGAAAGCCGGCGCAGCAGGTCGCTGTGCGGACCGCCGCCCTCATAGCCGCGCGCCCACAGCCAGGCCTGATCTGACGTTAGCAGCGCAACGCGGCCCTTGCCCTTGTGGTCGAGCACGAGCAGCGGCTCGTTCTGCGCGCCGTCCATCAGCGTGCGGCCCTGCTCGGGCTGAACTTCTACCTGGCGGAACCAGCGCCCCCACGTCGGCTGGCCGTTCACCGGCCCGGCACCGGTGAGGCCCTGCGTAACCGGGTGCTTGCGCCCGTCCGCCGTGAGCTTCGCCTTGAACGGTTCCGACAGCACGCGCCCGGTGGGCACCGCCGGCAGCACGGGGGAAAGCGGCGTGCGGAACAGCGACAGGTTGCCCGCATAGTCATCGCCCGCGGCGACGAGCAGCGCGCCGCCGTGCTCTTCCACATAGCGCGCGATGTTGTCGTAGTAGGGGAGCTGCAGCAGCCCGCGATGCTGGTAGCGGTCGAAGATAATGAGGTCGAACTCGTTGATCTTCTCCGAGAACAGCTCACGCGTCGGGAAGGCGATCAGCGACAGCTGATTGATCGGTGTGCCGTCATGCTTCTCCGGCGGCCGCAAAATCGTGAAGTGGACGAGGTCGACGGCAGCGTCGGACTTCAGAAGGTTGCGCCACGTGCGCTCGCCCGCGTGGGGCTCGCCCGAGACGAGCAGCACGCGCAGGTTCTCGCGCACGCCCTCGGCCGCGACCACAGCCCGGTTGTTTGCGGGAGTCAGCTCGCCGGGTGCCGTCGCGAGATCGACTTCGAGAACGTTCTGCCCGGCGTGCGGGAACGGCATCTCGATTTTCACCGGCCGGTCGACCGCCGTGACGACCGTCTCGTCCGGCCGCCCTTCGCGCCGTACGTTCAGCGTCAGCGGCTCGGTCGCGGTGCCCTTGCGGCCGGCTTCGCGCACGACCACCTCGATATCGCGCGATTGGCCGACGATGCCGTAGCGCGGCGCCGACAGAACTTCGATCCGGCGATCGAATTCGTTAGGCGCGCCGGTGATGAGCGCATGGACCGGCGCGTCGAAGCCGAGCGCAGCGGCCGACTTCGGCACGTCGTGCACCTCGCCGTCAGTCACCATGACGACGCCGGCCAGGCGATCGGGCGGCGTATCGGCGAGGGCCTTGTTGAGATCGTCGAAAAGATGTGTGCCGGGCGTCGTCGTCTCGCCGGGGCGCGAGGCGGCAACCCACTTCACCTCGAGGTTGGGAATCTTGCCGAGCTTGGCCTCGAGATCGGCGCGAACCGCTGCGGTCTGCTCCTTGCGCTGGCCGAGCGTCTGGCTGGCGCTTTCGTCGACGATGACGATGGCGACGTTGGCGAGGCTCTCGCGCTGCTCCTCGCGCAGGATCGGGTTCGCGAGTGCTGCAAGAAGCGCGGCGATAGCGGCGGCACGCAGAAGCGCGCCGCGTGAGCGCCGATAGAGGAGATAGCCGATAAGCAGAACGGCAAGCGCACCCGCGGCCCAGAAGAACGGGGTCGGCAGCATCGGTGCGAAATCGATCGACCAGTTCATCGGCGCCTCACTGTCCCAGCCGTTCGAGCAGCGCCGGCACGTGCACCTGGTCGGCTTTGTAGTTGCCGGTCAGGGCGTGCATGACGATGTTGATGCCGGTGCGGAACGCCATCTCGCGCTGATCCTCGCCGCCGCCCACGGTCGGATAGATCGGGCGGCCGCCCTCGTCGAGCGCCCATGCCGCTGCAAGGTCGTTCGGCGTCACGATGATCGAGGTGACGCCGTCGGACACGCGCGCGCGCCGGCCCTGATCGCCGCTGTCTTCGAGAGCCTCGACCCAGAGCTGCCCGCCGTCCCAGCGGCCGGGGAAGTTGCGGAGCAGGTAGAAAGCCTTCGTCAGCACGTGGTTCTCCGGCACCGGTTCCAGGCGCGGTACGTCGAGCTTGCCGATGATCCGCTGCAGCGCCGGCTCGCTGAGTGCCGCACCGCCGCCGCCACCAAGTCCACGGCCGTAGTCCTGCGTGTCGAATACGATCAGCCCGCCCTGCTTCATGTAGGCGTCGATCTTCGCGAGCGTCTCCTCCGGCAGCGGCTTGGCGTCCGGCAGAACCGGCCAATAGAGAACGGGGAAGAACGAGATCTCGTCGGTGAGGATGTTGACGGCCATCGGCCGGCCCGGCTCGATCGCGGTACGCACGGCGAGCAGACGGCCGAGCCCGTCGAGCCCCAGGCGGCTGATCTCGTCGACGTTTGCGTCTCCCGTCACGACGTAGCCGAGCGTGACTTTGCTCGTCGCTTCGATGGCGCGTTCGTCCGCCGCCTGTGTGCTCGTGTAGCTCTGCGTCGCCGCAGCAGGCGGGGTTTGCGCCTGGGCACCGGGCGCCGTCGCGAGCAGCAGGCCAGCCGCGCCCGCAACGGCGAACACGAGCGCCGCCGCGGCAGCCGGGCGGCGCACGCCACGGCGCAGGCCGATGCCGCCCGCCTTCAGCAGGATGACGGCGATGATGTCGGCAAAGAGCAGTCCGAGCGCGGCCAGCAACAGCCACGATTTCAGCGGCTGTGCGCTCTCGCTTTCATAGCTGAGGCGGTCGGCACCCGAAGGAAGCGAGGGCAGCGGCGCAAGCGTGCTCTTTGCACCGAGCACGTTGATCGCGCGCGGCGAGGCACCGGCGCCGTAGTAGCCGGGCGGGTGATCGAGGCTCGGCACGAGGTCGTGCGCTTTTTCCGCGGCGACGGGCTGAGCCGTAGGCGGGGGCGGACCGAGCACGCCGAAACCGTTGAGCGTCTGCAGCGGCGGCAGCACGGCCGGCATGTCGGCGCTCGCTTCGCCGCCCGTCGACGTGGCTGTGCCGCCCGCATCCGGAACGCCGGTGCCGAGCGCCGCGATGCGCCTCAGCATCTCGACGAAGAGGCCGGACAGCGGCAGGTTCGACCAGTCGGAGTTGGCGGTGACGTGGAAGAGGATGATGCGGCCTTCGCCCAGCTTGCGCTCGGTCACCAGAGGCGTGCCGTCCTGCAGGCGCGCCCAGACGTTCACGTCGGGGCCGAGCATGGCCGGATCGGCGAGCACCTGACGGCTGACGGTCACTTCCGGTGGCACCGTCGCACCGGCAAAGAGGCTCTTGTTCTCGATCGGACCGAGCTTCTGCGGTGTCGACCACGAAAGCGCGCCGCCGAGCGTGCGGCCGCCGACACGCAGCGGCACGGGCAGCAGTTCATCGCCGCCGTTTTCGAGGCGCGGGCCGGCGAAGCGCACGAGCACGCCGCCCTTCTTCACCCAGCTCTCGACGTGCTTTGCCGCCTCGCCTGAAAGAGTACCGATGTCGGCGAGCATCAAGACGCTGGCGTGTTGCGACAGCGCCTGCTCGATACCCGCGGCGAGGTTCGATCCCTTCGGCTTGATCAGCTCCGCGTAGGGCCCGAGCGCCTTCTCGATGTAGTAGTGCGGTGCCAGCAGCGGCTGCGACTGCTCGCGGCTCTCGCCGGAAATCAGCGCCACGCGATGCCACTGCGAGCGCGCATCGATGAGGCTCACCGCGCCCGCCGAGCGCTCGCCTGCGATCTCGACGCGGCCCACCTGGTTGCGCAATTCGAGCGGCAGGTCGAACGGCGCCGTGACGGTCGTGTCGCCCGGCGAAAATTTGAACGGTGCTTCAGCGAGGCTCTGCCCGCGCGTTGAGATGGCGTGCACGAAGCCCTCGCGCGTGCCGCCGTCGGGCCGCAGCACCCGCGCCTCGAGCCGTCCGCTTTCCGCACCTATGCCGGCCGAGACGCCGAGCGGCTCGCGGCTTCCCCCGTCCTGGACGACGGCGAACGTGCCGCCCTGTGTGAGATCGCGCAGCTTCGCCGCGGCTTCTGCGGCCTTTCCGTCGTGGTCGATGTCGTCGCTCAGCCAGACGATGCTGTTGCCCCCGCTTGCCCCTTCGAGCGTCGCTGCGAGGGCGCCCGCCGCAGCGAGCCGGTCGGGCGCGAAGGGCTGCGGATTGAGAGCGGCGGCGGTGGAGCGCGCCTCCGCCGGCGCCTCGATGCGCGCGGTGAAGCTCTTTGCCGTGCTCGCGGTCGGAACGATCACGACCGGCCGGCTCTGGCCTTCCGCTTCGGTGATGACGTGCTCGATCATGCGCGTGCGCTCATCCCAGTGCGCGGCTGAGGCCCAGCCGTTGTCGACGAGGATCGCAACGGGACCGCTGCCTTTCAGCGCTGCGTCACGTGAAGGGTTCAGCACCGGCTCCGCCAGCGCGAAGATCAAAAGCGCGGCGGCAAGGAGGCGCAACAGCGTCAGCCACCACGGTGAGGCGGCCGGTGTCTTGTCCTGGTTTTCGATGCCGACGAGGATGCGCGTCGGCGGAAAGGTGATCTGCTGCGGGCTCGGCGGTACCGTGCGCAGCAGCCAGTAGATGACGGGCAGCGCTGCAAGCGCCGCCAGCAGCCACGGATTGAGAAATGCGAGCGCGCCGAAACTCATAGCTTCGCTCCCGCGTGCGCTTCCCCTGCGCCGTCGCTCTGATCGGGGCCATTCCAGCGATGATCGGCAACGCCGCCCTGCATGCGCATGATGAGCGATAGCAGCGGTTCCGCAGGCGAGCGGTCGGTGTGATGCACGAGGAACGTCCACCCCAGCCGGTGTGCCATCTCCTGCAGCTCCGCGCGGTGCGCTGCCAGCCGCTCCTGATAGCGCGTGCGCAGGCTCTGCACCCGGTCGGCGACCCAACGCTCCGAGCCATCGGGGCTCAGGAACTCCGTGCGGCCCTCATAGGGCAGCGTCTCCTCCGCGGGATCGACGACCTCGATGAGATGTCCGACGGCGCCATCGGCGGCGAGAGCTTCGATGTGCTCGCGCGTCCGCGCTATGGGATCGAGAAAATCGCCGATGACGACGGCGCCGGAAAAGCGCGCAAGCTGCACCTTGGGCGGCTGCGAGGATTGCGCGACGCCTGCCGCGTCCTGCGCGAGCACCGCCTCGGCCATGCGCGTCGTCGCCTTGCGGCTGGCGGTGGGGGGCGTGAGGCCGAGCAGAGCCACGCGCTCTCCGCCGCGCACCAGCAGCTCCGCTGCCGCGAGCGTCAGCAGCAGCGCGCGATCGCGCTTGGTCGTGGGCGCAAGATGGCTGCGAAAATCCATCGAGGGAGAGAGATCGGGCCAGAGCCACACCGTATGGGCGGCTTCCCACTCGCGCTCGCGCACGAAGAGGTGATCAGAACTCGCCGACCGGCGCCAGTCGATCTGGCGCAGCGTGTCGCTTGTCTGGAATTGGCGGAACTGCCAGAACGTTTCGCCGGGCCCGGAGCGCCGCCGCCCGTGCAGGCCGTGCGCAACCGTCTGCGCGATGCGCTGCGCGTCGATCAGAATCTCCGGCAGACGATCGGCAAGGCCATGCGCTTCGCGTTCGAGCGCCAGAACCCCGGCGCCTCCTGCGGCATCCGGGCGAGCGTGCGAGGCGTTCGCCATGCGTTACTCCACCGCCGCGACGAGCCGCTCGATGATGGCGCTGAGGTCCTTGCCCTCGGCGCGCGCGGCGAACGTCAGCGCCATGCGGTGCTTGAGGATCGGTTCGGCGAGCGCCATCACATCCTCTACCGAAGGTGCAAGGCGGCCATCGACGAGTGCCTTGGCGCGCACCGCCAGCATCAGCGCCTGGCTGGCGCGCGGGCCGGGGCCCCACGCGACATAGCGGTCGGTTTCCTCGTTCGCGCCGGTGCCGGGACGCGCCGAGCGCACCAGTTTCAGGATGGCATCGACGACCTTATCGGGCACCGGGATCTGCCGCACGAGCCGCTGGATGCTCATCAGCTCGGGGCCGGAGAGCACGGGCTCGAGCTGGCGGCTGTCGGTGCCGGTCGTGGCGAACAGCATGCGCCGCTCGGCGAGCACGTCCGGATACGTCACGTCGATCTGCAACAGGAAGCGGTCGAGCTGCGCCTCGGGAAGCGGATAGGTGCCTTCGTGCTCCAGCGGGTTCTGCGTCGCGAGCACATGGAACGGCGAGGGGATGTCGTGGCGGACACCGGCAACGGTAACGTGATGCTCCTGCATCGCCTGCAGCAGCGCCGACTGCGTGCGCGGGGAGGCGCGGTTGATTTCGTCGGCCATCAGAAGCTGGGTGAAGATCGGGCCCTTCACGAGACGGAAGGAGCGCGCCTTGCCCGGCACGTCCTCGAGCACTTCCGAACCGATGATGTCGGACGGCATGAGATCCGGCGTGAACTGCACGCGCTTGGCATCGAGACCGAGCACCTTGCCGAGCGTCTCCACCAGCAGCGTCTTGGCGAGACCCGGCACACCGATCAGCAGCGCGTGACCGCCCGATAGAATGGTGACCAGCGTCCGTTCGATCACGACATCCTGGCCGAAGATGACCGAGGCTGCCGCCTTGTGAGCCCGCTGCACCCGCTCGGCGGCCGCCTCGAGGCGTGGGACGATATCGGTGTGCGTATCGGTGACGGTGCTCATGGCGAATTGGGCTCGCTTGTCGTTCTTGGGTTTCGCTTGTCGTTCCCGGCACAGATCCGTTCCGGGCTCAGGTCGATGGTGCGGCCGGCGAGGCCGCCACTCGCATTACATAGGCCATTGCCGGGGAGGCCGCAGCTTAACAAAATTTATCAATGGGGACGATCCAGGGCGTCATGGGTCGGGTCAAGTGAATGTTACGTTAGAATGGTGGCAAGGTGCAGCGGCGCCAGGCGATGAGCGAGCCGCCGGGAATGGGCGCGAAACGCGGAAGATGGACGAGACGAGGACGGAAGCATTGGGAGATTTAGGCAAACTGGAGGATCTGACGCGCGCGGTGCCCGCACGCCGCCCAGCACCGGTCGAGAGCTGGAACCCTCCCTACTGCGGCGATATCGGGCTGAAAATACGGCGTGACGGAACGTGGCTCTACCGGGACAGCCCGATAGGACGGCCGGCCATCGTCGAGCTGTTCGCCAGCGTCTTACGGAAAGATGCCGATGGCCGCACCTATCTGGTGACCCCGGCGGAGAAGGTGGACGTCGCTGTCGAGGATGCGCATTTCATCGCTGTCGCGATGGACGTCCGCGGCGAAGGGACGTCGCAGCAACTTATCTTCCACACCAATGTCGGCGATGCGGTCGTCTGCGGTCCGGAGCATCCGCTGCGCTTTGTCGAGGGGCAGCCGGGCGGGGGCTTCAAGCCGTACGTCAATGTGCGCGGGCGATTGGAGGCGCTCGTGGCGCGCACACTCGTGCACGATCTTGTCGCGCTTGCCGGCGAAGACCCGCGCAATGGGGCGCCGTCGCCCGGTGTTTGGAGCGGCGGCGTGTTCTTCCCGTTCGCCGCCGGTGCTGCGGCAGATGAAGTCAAAGCCGCTTCGGACCCCTACAAGTCCGAAGCGTAATCGTGGGTCCAGGCAAATACGTAGAGCCGAACGCGATTCAAAGAACAGCGATCGTGCTCTAGATCCGTTCCGGTTCAGGTAGAAACGCAGAACGGCTCTAGACCATTGTTGGTGGTGCTTCTGATCGGAAAACCGGTGCCCACTTTTCCGGAAGCACTTTAATGCACCTTGAATTCTGCCCCCACGAGACGCACTTCCGCGGGTGTCAGAAGCTTGCTGTGTGAAACCGTCACCTTGAAGAGCTCCCCGTCGAGCTTCGAGGCCCAGAAATCGAGAAAGCCTTTCAGCTTCGGAAAGCGCGGGTGAAGGTCGTAGTCCTGCCAGATATAGCTCTGCAACAGCGCAGGATGATCGGGCAGGCGGTAGAGTATTTCAGCGGTGGTGAGGCTGTATCCTTTCAGTAGCCTCGACATTTCGGGCTCGTGCATGAGTTCCCCCAAATAGTCTTCGAGTCCCCCAAGACTCCCCATGGATGATAGACAAGCGAAAGCCTCTGACAACGAATTTGTTCCATGACTTGAGTGTGTTAGCAGCCGCTAACCGGGGCTGCTGATAAGGGCGCGCAAATTCCCGGCGTCGCTCTGCCATCCCTGTATCCGAGGGGGCTGCCGATGCTTGAATACGCGCTGACGAGTTTCACCACCTTCTTCGCCACCGTGGGTCCGGTGGAAACGGCGGTGCTGTTCGCGACCTTGACGCCGAAGATGCCGCAAGCCGAGCGCGCATCCATTGCCCTGCGCGCCACGGCCATCGCCAGCGTGCTGCTGCTGATCTTCACGCTGTTGGGCCGTCCGCTGCTCGACGAGTTGGGCGTCAGCATCGCCGCATTGCAAACGGCGGGCGGCATCATTCTGCTGATGATCGCCCTCGACATGATCTTTGCGAAACCCACGAGCGCCTTCAAGCTCACGCAGCCGGAAGACGAAGAGGCACACACGAAGGACGACATCGCCGTCTTTCCGTTGGCCATGCCGCTGCTGGCGGGCCCCGGCGCGATGAGCGCGGGCATTCTCTTGGCGGCGAACACCGAAGGCAATCCGCTCGCGCTCGGCGCAACCGTCGGCGGTCTCGCCGCCGTCATGGCCATCACGCTGGTGCTGCTTCTCGCTTCACACCAGATCAATCACATGATCGGCATCACCGCGCAGCGCGTGTTGATGCGTGTGTTCGGAATCCTGCTCGCCGCGATCGCGGTGCAGGCGGTGTTCAATGGACTGAGCGCGAGCGGCGTGATGCGCATCGCCCAGTAGGCGAACGAGCCTCTTCCGTAAAATTCCCACCGCGGCACGCCGGTTAGGCCGCCATTAACTATAATCGTCCAGGATTGGGACAGTCGCGTTTGTTGAACAGCGAGTCCCTCGATGTCGCGTTTCATGTCCTTGTTGCGTTCGCCGAAGCGTACCGGCCATTCCCCCATGGCCGGATCGGGAGCGTCATGCGCCCGCATGGCGCTCCTTTTTTCCTGCGCGGCTCTGACGCTCGGTGGATGCAGCGCGGCAGCGCCGCAGGCCGAAAGCGGCCTCGTCAGTGCGCTTGTTTCACAGCCCCCGCCGCGGCCGGTTTGGCCATCGGTCGATCTCGAGGATGACGGGCGCGAAGCCCAGCGTCCTCCGCGCATGCGGATGTATCAGCGCGCGGACGATCCCACGCAGCCGTTCAGCCCGAACTACGGCGAGATCCCGCTCCCGCAGCAGTCCGACCTCGGCGAGGACGCGCCCGCCGGGCCGGCTTGATACGGAAACACCGTTGAGCTTCGCAGATCGGCGATCGCGCACCATATGGAAAGGGTGCGAATGATCGCGGGACGTGCCGTTGAGGCCGTCCAGCGTGGAGGTGTGAGTGGCCGCGCGAAATCTCGTCTCGATGGCAATCGCCGCCAGCATCGCGATGCTGGCGGGCGCGGTATATGCGGCGCCGGCCAATAGGCCCTACGCGAGCGACGCGCACCGCGGCCTAGGCGGCGCCTACGGGACCATGAAACGCATTCCCCAGCCCCGCGATCTGGCGCCGAAGCGGGGCGAGCGCCGTGAGCCCTATCCCTACCGCTATTACAGCGACACCGACCGCTCCCCCAGCTCGTGCCGCCGCTATGCGCAGCGCGCCATCGCCACCAGGAACGCGAACTGGTGGACGCGCTACCGGGCCTGCCTGAACTGATCGCCAATCAGCCCGAAACCGTGTGGGCTTGGATTTCCCGCGCGGCATATCCAACTATGGTAAACGCTCTCTTGATCTCAGCCAGCGGCCGAGCCGTGGGCAAAAAACGATAAAACCAGCGTACGTAAGTTTGGAGGCCCCACGATGAAACGAGCTTTGATTGCAGCATCGGCTGCAGGCGGCGCGCTTCTGATACTCGCCGCCGCAACAACGTCTGCGAGCGCATTACCTCTCACGAAATCTCAAATGGCACCGGCCGGAGGCATCGTCCATCAGACCGCTCCAGGACACGGTGGCGGTGGCAGCCTCGGCCGCGGCATAGGCGGGGGCGGCCGTGGGATGATGGGCGGCGGCGGTCATGGCGGCGGTCGCGGAATGATGGGTGGCGGCCGTCCCGGCGGCGGCCGTGGAATGATGGGCGGTGGCCGCCCGGGCGGTGGGCGCGGCATGATGGGTCACGGACCTGGTCCCGGCCGCGGCATAGGCGGCGGGCGCGGACATGGCGGACCCCGCATGCATCCAGGACCGCGCGGACCACGGCACGCCGGCCCCGGCCACCATCACGGCCATCACCATCATCATCACCACCGCGGACATTACCGCGGCCTCTACTACGGCGGCTTGCCCTACTACTATTACGGTTATGGCGGTTTCGACGACTGCGGCTGGCTGCGTCGGCGCGCCCTCGCGACCGGCAGCCCCTACTGGTGGGACCGCTATTACGCGTGCATTGAAGATTAAGCACCCTCGATCGAGGATGCGCAGGGCCGGGCACATGCCCGGCCCTTTTGCGTTCCCGGTCGAGATGGCAGGATCGACGTATGATGTCCCAAGCGAGTGTCCCCGACGCCTGCGCGATTACGATACGCCGCTGGGCCGAGATCGCGCACCGGGCGCGCCTCGATGAGGAGCTCGACGCCATCTTCTTCGAGGCGAGCGGCACCAAATCGTTCCCCGACGAGACGGCACGCGCCGTATTTCGCGATCGCTGGCTCGGCCGATATCTGAAGCTGCATCCCCGGTGGGCCTATCTCGCCGTTGCGGATGGCGGCGCTGTCGCCGGCTATCTCGTCGGCGCACTGGACGAGGCGAACGGCTTTGAGGATTTCGCGGCGGCGTCCCGGCGGTTTCCCGCCCATCTGCACATCAATCTCGCGCCGCAGTTTCGCAGCCGTGGCATAGGCGCGGCGCTGATCGAAAGGTTTGCCGCCGACGCTGCCGCTGCCGGAGCGCGCGGTGTGCACGTCGTCACATCGGCGGACGCGCGCAACGTTCAGTTCTATGAGCGCGCGGGCTTCTATCCGCGGGCGCGCACCACCGTGAACGGACGCGAACTCGTCTTCCTTGGCCGCGAGCTCTACGGCGGCGATGGTCAGCGCCACTAGAGTGCTTCCGGAAAAGTGGGCACCGGTTTTCCGATAAGAAGCACGGTAGGTAGAGAGTGCTTCCGGAAAAGTGGGCACCGGTTTTCCGATGAGAAGCACGGGCAAAGAAGAGTACTTCCGGAAAAGTGGGCACCGGTTTTCCGATGAGAAGCACGGGGCAATCAAAGAGGCCAGGCGGCGTTGGCCGGAAAGCGTTGCCCAAATGAAAAGCCCGCGAGTCTGACCCGCGGGCTTTATGTTTTGCGTCGGATGCGGCGGTATCTGTCACTCGTCGCGCTTGCAGGGAAATTCGATCTCGCCCGCATAGGGAACGTCTAGCCGGCAGGTTGTGCCGGAGCGGCGCAGCTTGACCGGCCCGTCGCCGCTCTCCAGGCGCTCCATGATGCGCGCCATGATCCGTCCGCGCCTGCGCGGCGCGCCCTCGTCATCTTGCTCGTCTGCGTGCGCGGTAGCGTTCGGCTTGGAGGCCTCGTCCTTCGCGGATTTCGATCTCTCCGTCTCCGTTCCGCTGCGCTTTGAAGCCTCCGGCTTGGAAGTATCGGTCGCGGGTGCTGCGGGCGCCGCGGCACCAGCCTTCGTGTCGGCGCTCCGCTCCGCATCCGGCCCGTTGAGCCGTATCGGATTCTGCGCGCCGTTCTGCTCCGGCTTCGACCCTTCGATGCCCGGCGCCCCGTTATCAGGCTCGGACGCGATGCTCGCCTGCTTTTCGCTTTCAGCGGGCGCGGCGGGTTTCGCGCTCGCCGACGTCTCGCCGTTCGCGCTGCATTTCTGGATATCCGCCGGTGCGCGTTTCCAGGTGTGGGTCTCGCTCAGCCACTTCGTGCCCGCATAGCCCTTCACCCGCAGTTTGTCGGCCGGCAGCAGCGTCAGCTCGACATCGAATTTGGAACCGCGGTCTGGATCGTAGATCCAGCCGTTGTCCCACTTGTTCTTCCCCACCGACGCGACGTTGCCGATGATCTGCTTGCCGCACTGATCCGCATTTCCGGCATCTTTCAGCCACGCGACGTGGCCGCACAGTTTGCCGTTGCAGTCACTGATCTCGATACCGCCACGACCTGTGTGATCGATCCACAGTCCGAGCGGGGATTCTTCGGCACGTGCCGCCACGGTCGACGCCATGGCGAAGGCAACGATGGCGCCGCGCAGTACGTTTGCGTCCTTGTACATAGACACCTCCCAAGGGCTGTAGATCTCAAGTATGGGAATGCACATGGCCGTGCAACCCACGCGTCGAGATGTAGAAATTGTCATGCCGGCGCCGCTGCGCGCCGTTCCCCTTGGAACACGCGCAAGGCAGAGTTGCGGCGGCTTATTTTTTGACGAATACGCTCGCGTTGAGCATCGCCTTCGCGCCCGCATTTACAGGCACGTAGTAACGCACGAAGCTGAGCGCATCGGCGCGGCGGTGTGTCCACGCATAGACGTGCATGGAGCTTTCCTGCAACGTCTGGTCGGGTTTGCGGCCCATGACCCGCGTCAATTCGCCGAGCAGTACGTCGGGCTTCGCCGCCTCGACGTGCAACGTGCACGAGGTTTCCGTTGCCGTCGCGAATGCTGCCTCACGCTTGACGAAATCTGCATCCGGCCGCGCGCGCCTTGCAACGAGGACGAATTCCTCGCCGTGGTCGTGATAGCGCCAGCCGAACAGCTTCTCCGATGGCGTAGCGGGCACATAGGGCGCGAGATCTTTGCCCGTGAGCTGGTCGTATTCGCCAAAGCCGGCGGCCCGCTCGATGCCGTTGAGGTCGGGCAGCTGCTTCAGACAGAAAAAGTCGAACAGACCCATCACGCGCGTCGCCCCCTTCTGCTTGGGGATCGTCTGCGCGTCAGCAGTGCCGGTCGCTACGGCGAAACCGGCGAGCGCGAGCAGTAAGACGGAATGGCGCGCGATAAGCGCGCTGCGCGCTATCGTGCGCGCGCGCCTCAACGGGAGGCGACCGGCGGCGGCGCTGGCGGCCAAGCGGAGGTGTCGGTGGACCAGCGGCCTTCAACGATCATCTTCGCCTGCTCTTCGCAGGTCGGCGGTTTGCGCGGCATGCGCGTCCAGACCTCCGAGGAGCCGAGCATCGGCAACAGGACGTAACCCGTCACCTTGACCTTCGTCGGGCTCAGCACTTCGGCGTAGCCGGAGAAGTTCATCCCATGGTCCGGCACGTACACGTTACCGTCGGCCCAGGTGCCGTCCGGCTGCTTCTTGAACCCCGTCACCACGGTGAGCCCGCACACGAAACGCTTCTGAAGCCGCTGGTCGGGATTGCGGAAATCGCGCAACGGGCCGAGATCGGGGCCGCGCGGCTTCTGCAGCCACGCAACCCGGCCGCAAAGCTCCCGTCCGCAGGCGCGGAATTCGAGGATGACCTCGCCGTGCGAGTCGATCCAGTAGCCCTGAAGCCTGTCGATGCCCTGCGCCGACGCCGGAGCGACGGCAGCGGCAACAAATAGCGCCAGCCAGAGTGTGATGGCCCGCATCCGCGTCGTTTCCCTCTCGCAAATCATTCGCGATCCGTTTGTCACTTTTAGGCACGAACGGGACGCGGCGACAATCTATCCGCGCCGGTAAGGCAGCATTGGGGCTCCGGCTGTGGCCGATGCGACTCCCATTCCGGGAGCCTGCGCGGCGTCCCACGGCGCAAACACGCCGGACCGACGCCGCGGGGTGCCGGAAGATCATTCGCCGAGGGTGAAATTTCCCGTTCCCGCCAGCAGGATAACGATGTTCGCCGCGATGAGCGCGACCGAGAGGAACGCCTGCCAGAAATAGGGCCTGGCGCGCAGCACGCCCGCCGTCGAGGAAAGCTCGCGCATGATCACGTAACCCCCCATGCCGCGCCGGAACCATCCGGTGAGCTGGCCTTCCTGCCCGATGTGCTTGGGCACCCGCTTCCACCCGGCGAACAGATCGCCGATGAAGCCCAGCATGGAGCGGAAATCGGCCGTCAGAAGCCCGGTGCGATCCTGGTAGATCACGTCTTCCCCGGCGATGAAGCCCGGATTTGCGCGGCCGATGGCGCGGCCGGTGAGTTGCGCGGGGCGGCCGATCACCGGCGAGGCGGCGGGATTGGTCATCAGCTCGGCGACGGTCTGGCCGGGAGCGCCGCCCCGCGGATAGCGCACCCCCAGCGTGAGAAGCACGCCAATGCCGAACGCGGCGGGGGCAAGCTGCCATGCGCCCAGCAGCGCCGCGGCGATCGCCAGCAGGACCGGGAACGCGAACACGCCGAGCTCGTAGAAGAACTGCCTCCGCAGGGCGCCGGTGTCGAGGCGCACGCGCTGCGCAGCGGCCTTGAGGTCGTAATCGGGGAAGGGTTGCGCCTTTGCCCGCGCGATCTCGCCGAGATGCGCGATCCGCATGCCGGTGAGCGGATGGGTGGAGTTGAGCTCGATGAGCCGCGCCCAGGGGTTGTGCGCATCGAACAGCATCGCCTCCGATGCGCGCGCGGGATCCTGCATGTCGCTCTCCGCTTCGAGGCCGGAATAGCGCGCGTTCTTCACGTCGATGACGCCCATGTGGCGCGTGCTCTGCAACAGGCTCTGCGCGGCGTCGGTATCCTCCGCCTTGACGATGCCGTAGGCGATCTTCACCAGCGCAGACGCGAGATGGCGCCCTTCGACCCGCTCGGCGGAGAAAGCATCCGCGAGATATTCGCGCGTGCGGCTGAGATAATAGAGAAGATAGATGCCGACGTAATAAAGGACGATCGCTGCAATGCCGACGAGCGCCTGACCGCCCTTGTTCTTGTCGCCGCCGCCGCCGCGGCTCGAGCGCATCGCTGCGGCATAGACCTGATAGAGGATCTGCACCAGCGTGCCTGCGGCCGTCATCACGATGAAATCGCGGTTGACGATGTGCCCCAGCTCATGCGCCACGACGGCGCGCTGCTCGTCCTCGTTCAGAAATTCGAAGATGCCGTCGGTGACGACGATGCGCGCGTTCGAGCGCAGTATGCCATAGGTGAAAGCCGTGGGGTTGCGGTCCGCTATCAGGCCGAGCCTCGGCGCTGTGAAACCGTATTGCGCGGCGACGTCGTGCATCAGCTGGTGCAGGCCCGGATAGCGCGCCTCTACCTCGGCGTCGTCGAGGAACCTCATCTTGTTGAACCAGCGCAGCGACAGGTCGCTGATCCACGGGCTCACGAGCCAGATCACGAGATTGATGATAATCGTGAGCGTGATCGCGAAGCCGAGATTGACGTTATCGGTCACGACGAGCAGCGCGAGGATCACGCCGCACACCATGCCGAACAGAAGTCCGACGGTGACGAACGAGGCAAAGAACAACCGGGCCATCAATTTCCCCCAAGGCAATGTGAAGAGCAGCGGCGAGCCACATAAAAAAAAGCAGTACAAACTAGGACCGTTCACGTTCCCCGCAAAGCAGATCCGCAACGTATGCGCCGATGGCGAGCGAGGAGGTGAGGCCCGGGCTTTCCATGCCATAGAGAGCGACGAGCCGGTCGATGCCGTGCTCGCGCGGACCATGGATGGCGAAGTCGGCGGCGGGCTCACCCTCGCGGTAGATTTTCGGACGCACGCCGACCGTATCGGGGACGAGCTCGCCGGCGGGAAGCCCCGGCCAGTAGCGCCGGATCTCGTCCTCGAAGCGGGCAAGACGCGCGCCGCCCTGATCGTCGAACGCATAATCGACACTCTCGCGCCACTCGATGTCGGGCCCGAAGCGCGCGCGCCCCGCGATGTCGAGGGTGAGGTGCACGCCCAGCCAGGCGCCCGTCGGCATCGGATAGACGAGATGATTGAACGGCGCCCGCCCGCCGAATGCGAAGTAGTGTCCGCGCGCGGGGAAGGTTTGCGGTACGCTGTAGCCGGCCCGCCACGTCATCGTGTTGGCAAGCGCACTGCCGCCCAGTCCCGCCGCCAGGACGAGATTGCGCGCGGTGAGCGTGCCGGCCTCCGGGCCGCTGAGGGTCTCCAACGTGAAAGTTTCGTCCGTCACCTCGACGCGCTTCACCGCGGTGTTGAGCACCACCGCGCCCCCGGCCGCTTCGATGCTTCCTTCCAGCGCCTGCATCAGCCCGTGGCTGTCGATGATGCCGGTGGACGATGAAAGATAGCCCGCAACGCACGCGACCTCCGGCTCGAGCCCTTTGATGTCCGCTGGAGTGAGGCGGCGCATCTCCGGCACGCCGTTGCGCGCAGCGTAGCCGGCAATGGCTTCGAGCCTGTCGATCTCGTCGGCATGGGTTGCAACGAGCAGCTTTCCGCAGCGACGGTGCGCAACGCCGTTCTCCGCACAGAAGCGGTAGAGCATTTCCTTGCCCGCAACGCACAGCCGCGCGCGCATGCTCCCCGGCGGATAGTAGATACCGGCGTGGATGACTTCCGAATTGCGTGAGCTCGTCTCGCTGCCGAGCCGCCGGTGTCGCTCGAGCAGCATCACGTCCTGCCCGGCCCCGGCCAGCGCCCGGGCAATGGCGAGGCCGATCACCCCGCCACCCACCACTGCCGTTTCGATGTCCGCGGCCACGCCCATTCCTCTGCGCCGATATTGTGTTCAGGGGCGGTTTTCCACAGGGGAATCGCCCGCCGACCACCGCTCGAAATAATTCGAATCCTAATTAGGGTTCCGCCGTCGCGCACGGGTGACGCCGTGCCCGGCGCAACGCATGGAGGGTCTCATGGCATTTGTCACTGGCGATGTCGTTCCCGTCACGGGGGATGAGATGCCGTTCAAGGTCGTCTTCAAGCAGGGAGACACGATTCTGACCGAGTGGCTGGTCGAGTCGAAAGAGGACGGCGAGATGCAGATTATCGAAACGCTGAAGAGCCTCGTCGACGACGAGGAAGATGATCCGGACGAGGACGATAGCGACGACGACGATGACCACGACGACGAAGACTGACGGCGCGGGCAGAGGGCAGGCTGGCGGAGCGGTAAATGCAACCGCCAGCGGCGCCGGCGCGCCTGTGGATAACTTTTCAGCGCCGAACGATTGCCGCTTGTAACGGGAACATAAATAGAACAAACTGAACGCATGGCGTTTTCATTCTTCCATACAGCCGATTGGCAGATCGGCAAGCGGTTCGGCTCGTTTCCGGGCCAGGATACGGCCGCGGTGCTGCGCGATACACGCTTTCGGGCAGTCGGTCGGCTGGCGGAGATGGCGATCGCGCGTGGATGCTCCGCCGTCCTCGTGGCGGGCGATATCTTCGATGCGGAGACGGTGCCCGAGGCGCTGGCCGGCCAGTTGATGGCGCAGCTTCGCGCCTACTCGCCGCTATCCTGGCACCTGCTGCCGGGCAATCACGATCCGGCGCGGGCCGGCGGCGTCTGGGCTGCCGTCACCGCCGCCGGATTGCCGGCGAACGTCCACGTGCACGTCGAGCCGCGGCCGTTCGAGATCGCCCCGGGTGTCGTGCTGCTGCCCGCCCCGCTCGTCGCCAAGCGCGTGAGCACCGACCCGACCGCCTGGATGGACCAGGCGCCATCGCCGCCGGGGGCGGTGCGCATCGGACTGGCCCACGGCTCGGTGCAGGGGTTCGGCAGCGCGGGTGAAGCGAGCGTTCCGATCGACCCCGCGCGGGTGAAGACGGCAGGGCTCGCGTATCTGGCGCTGGGCGATTGGCATGGCACGATGCGCATTTCCGATCGCGTCTGGTATTCCGGCACCCCCGAGCCGGATAGCTTCCGCGACAACGATCCGGGCAATGCGCTGCTTGTGCGCGTCGACGGCTCGGCGGTGCCCCAGGTCGAGCGCGTGCCGACGGCCTTCTTCACGTGGCTGCGCCGTGTGCAGCGCCTCGATGCCGCCGACGGACTTGCACCGATAGAGGCGGAGGTCGCCGCGCTGGGCATCGCGGCGCGGCGGTGCCTCATGGCGCTGGAGCTATCCGGCGTCGTCACGCTGGCCGAATTCTCGCAGATCGAGGCGCGGCTCGGCGAGCTCGCCCTCGATCTTTTCCACCTCACCAGTGATACCGCGGCGCTCGATACCGTCGCGACGACCTCCGATCTGGAGTCGCTTTCCGCGCCCGCTCTGGAAGAGATCGCCACGCGCCTCAAGGCGATGGGAGAGGGAAGCGGCGGAGACGCCGTGGTGGCGCGCAGGGCTTTGCGTCGTCTGTTCGCATTGGCCCGGCAGGCGGAGGCGATGCAGTCATGAAAATCAATGCGATTCGCCTCAAGGAAGTCGGGCGTTTCTCCGCGCCCGTAGCCCTGGAGGGCTTGAGTGGCGGTCTCGATGTGCTGGCCGGGCCGAACGAGTTCGGCAAGTCGACCATCGTGCGCGCGCTGCGTATGGCGCTCCTCGAGCAGCACCGCTCCAAGCACCGCAAGCTGGAAGCGTTCCGGCCCTATGCCGGTGGCGCGCCGCTCATCGAGGTCGATTTCGAAGCCGGCGGCAGCCGCTGGCGTATCCGCAAGCAGTTTCTTTCCTCGCCCTCCGCGGAGCTGCGCGATCTGCAATCGGGCAGCGTTGCCCGCGGCCCGGACGCCGAGGCCCGTCTTGCCGAGCTGCTCGGTGGTCCGGAGCACTTTGCGCTGCTCTATGCGGAGCAGGGGCTGCCGTTCGCCCCGTCGAACCCGCTGGAGACGGGAGGGGCGACGCTTCTGTCCGCCATCGAGAGCGAGATCGAGAATGTCGCCGATGGCAGCGTGACACGCGCGCTGACCGAGCGCGTGCGCGATGAGCTGGCAAGGCTCCTCACTGCGCACAGCACGCCGCGCCCGGCGGGGGTTTACAAAGAAGCGCTCGAAAAGCGCGATGCGCTTGTGGGCGAGCTCGAAGTCGCACGCCAGCGTCTCGTCGTAGCGCAGGAACGGCTCGATGCGCTGGAGCAGGTGCGCGGCGAGCTTGCGACGCTGAGCGGCTCCGACGTAGCGCAGGCACGTGAGCGTCTTGCGAAGGAGACGCTTGAAGCATTCAACGGGGCGCGCGCCGCCCACGACCGCCTGCGCACCGCGCTCGAAGCCGTCGCAACCCATGAGAAAAGCCACGCAGCACAACAGGCGCTCCTCGCCGGGCTCCAAACCCGGATTAAAGAGCTTGAAGCGTGCGAGCGCGCCGTGAGCGAGGTTGGCGACGCGATCGGTGAAGCGGAGGCCGTTGCAACGGTCAGCGCCGAGCGCCTCGCCGCCTGCCGCGAGGCGCGCGACAGTTTGCGCCGCGACGTGGCGGCGCGTGAAGCGTCTCACAAGGCCCGCGAGGCCGCAGAGCGGCTTCGCCACCTCGCCGAACGCCTGCAGTCCGCCCGCGCTGCCCATGCCGCCTGCGTCGCGGCACAGGCAGTCATCGACGAAAACCGGGCCGATCCCGCAGCCGTCGAGATGGCAGAGCGCACGGCTGCGAGCATCGAACGCCTCGAGGCGCGGCTGTCGACGGCGGCGCCGCGCGTGTCCATCGCTCTGCTGGCGTCCGGCATCGGCAAAGTCACGTCGGGCGGTCAGCCGCTTGCCGACGGGGCGACGCTCAACCCGACGCAGCCATTGACGATCGATATCGAGGGCATCGGCAGCATCACGGTGGCCCCCGGCCATTCCCAGGACGTTGCGCGCGATGAAGCCGCGCTCGCCGATGAGCGCCGCAAGCTCGCCCGTCTCCTGGGCGACATGGGCGTTGCATCTCTCGACGAGGCCAGATCCCTATTGGCAACCCGGCACGATGCCGAGCGCGCGTTGCAGGCCGCGCGGGCCGAGCTCAGGGCCGTTGCGCCGGAGGGTGTCGACCGCCTCGAACGTACGCACGACGATTGGGCCGCGGAGGCTTCCCGCCTTGCGGAGAAGGCCGGCGTCGGCGCCGATTTGGCTCACGAGCCCTTCGATGAGAGCGGCGCCGAAGAGCTGACGCACGCGCTCGATGCCGCGGAAGACCGGCTTGCCGCCGCTGAAAAAGCCGAGAAGCAGGCGAGTAGCGCCCTCTCCGTCCTGCGCGAGCGTCTGGCCGGAGCGTCGGACCGGGCCGCAAAACTCACCGAAGCCCTTGGGGCCTCCGCCGCCAGGGAAATCGCCCGAAACGAATATGTAGCCGCCGTCGGTGCGGCACAGACTGCACTCAATGCCGCCGTACGCGAAGCCACGGCCTGGCGCGAAAAGGCACCGGACGAAGCGCGCCTTGCCGAGCTGCAGCGCGCAGCGCACGCGGCCGCCGCCGCGTGCGAGGAAGCCAACCGCCGCATCGCCAAGCTTCGGGAAGACGCAGCCGGCCTTGAAAGCGCGCTCGGCGTCGACCGCGCCGACGACGTCGCCGCCCGTGTCTGCGAGCTGAGCGACAGGCACGTCGCTGCCGACGCCCGTTGCCGCGATCTCGCGGAGGAAGCCGCAGCGCTTCAGCTCCTCGCGCGCGAGCTGGAGAGCGCCGCACGGCGCACGCGCGACCGCTTTACCCGGCCGGTGCTCGCGCGGCTCGATCCCTATCTGCAACGCGTGCTGCCCGAGGCGCGGGTGATGCTCGGCGAGGATCTCGCACCGCAAACTCTGCAGCGGGGGACGGCGAGCGAGGATCTCGTCCGTCTCAGCGACGGCACCCAGGAGCAACTCGGCCTCCTGGTGCGCCTTGCGTTTGCCCGCCTGCTCGCCGAGGCCGGCACGCCCGCTCCGGTCATCCTCGACGATCCGCTCGTCTACGCGAGCGACGAGCGCATCGGCCGCGTCTTCGATGCCCTGCGCGCCGCGGCACAGCATCACCAGATACTCGTGCTGACCTGCCGCGAGCGCGCGTTTGCCGATCTCGGCGGCAAGCGGGTGACGCTGTCGGCGTGGGAGGACGCGCGCGCCGCTGCCTGAGGGCTGTGTGAGCCTGTGGCGGCGCGTCTGCAATGCGCCCGCCGAGCGCCGGTGAAGCATGGCCCGCCGGGGCGCTTGTCGGTCAATCGCGCCCGTGTGCCAAGCGCCCATCCCCGGGGGCTCGCCCGCTGCGCAACGCTGGGTATAGGCGGCCCGTTGCTATCGCTGAACAAAGCAAAACCCCGGGCGTTTTGGGAGCCCGGGGCCGCGATCGCTGTGCTTTGCGTGCGGCGCGTTTGGCGCCGTTCGCACCGATTAGAGCGGCACGGCGGTGTCGGCACCGCTGAGCGAGGGAATTTCCGGCTTAGGCTGAGATTCGGCAGTCGGATCCTCCGAGCGGCGCGATTTGCCCTCGAAGAAAGCGCCCTGCTCGATGGCCAGCGCCTGATGGAAGATGTCGCCCTCGACGTGGCTGGAAGACTGCAGCATCACGCGCTTGCCGCGTACCGAGCCCATGACGTGCCCGCGTACGACGACTTCCTCGGCGACGATGCCGCCGGTGATGCGCGCCTTCTCACCGATGACGACGTAGGTTCCCTGGATATCGCCCTGGATCTCGCCGTCGATCTGTACCTCGCCCTTGGTGACGAGATTGCCGTTGATCGTGAGATCCGGCCCGATCACGGAAGGCGCGTTGCGGTCGTTGGAGCGGGCGAGGCCGAGCGTACGCGGTGCCGCTGCGGGTGCCGGTGGCGGCGTCGAGGTGCCGAAACTAGGATTGATCTTTGGGGGCTCGGTTTCGGATCTTTTGAAATTCGGCAACATATGCGTACCACCTCTGCTCTGACGCAACGATCGGCAACCGTTGGGGCGAAGCTTGAGCTTCAAAGAAGCGCAACGGCGCAATGCTGCCGTGGCTTTCCGCTGAGGTTCCCCCCTCCTCAGGCCATCTAAGCACACATCCCGATGTGGGTCATCGCCGGCGACGCCTACTCCCGCACAAATTGTGTGCATCGTAAGCGGCGTCGACGCTTAACCTTTCAGCGCGCGCACGGCGGCCAGCACCTCGTCGGCGTGGCCCGGCACACTCACCTTGCGCCAGACGTGGGCGACCTTACCCGCCTTATCGATCAGGAATGTGGCACGTTCGACACCCATGAATTTGCGCCCGTACATTGATTTCTCGACCCACACGCCGTAGGCCTCCGCGGTCCTGTGCGCCTCGTCCGATAGCAGGCGGACGCCGAGCCCGTGCTTGTCGACGAATTTGCGGTGACTGGCCGGACTGTCGGGAGAAATTCCCAACAGGATCGCGCCCGCGGCGGCGAATTCCTCGGCGAGGCAGGTGAAGTCCTTCGCCTCCGTGGTGCAGCCCGCCGTGTCGTCCTTCGGATAGAAGTAGACGACGACCGGTTTGCCGCGCAGCTCGCGAAGCGAAACGACCTTTTCGTCACCGTCGGGCAACGCGAAATCCGGCGCCGTCATGCCCTCTTCGATCGCCATCGGGATGCCTTTCTTTTGTCGCTTTTCCCCGTGCACGGTGAAACACCGCCGCACGACAACATTGCTCGGTGTGCCTGAGGCTTAGCGACCCGCTATGGGCCGCGCAAGGGCGTGACCCGCTGTGGGAGCGCGGCGTTCCGGCATTGGGGCTGCCGGTCGCGTTGGCATGCTGTTTTGTGGCGGCTATTCAGCGCCGAATTCTGTTTGCGTCGGGACTAGGTCTCGAACCGTCGAGGGGCCAGGTTTTGCAAACAACCGGAAGACCAACGAGACCATCTGGCCAGACAGTGGCGCGCAACGAAGAGCAGACGTCGACGCTGAGGCGCGGCGTGACGACCGCTGCCGTCGCGTGCGACAACGTCCTGCATGGCGTCGGCCGGTCGGTGTTCATTCTGGCCCCGTTCCTGATGCTGTCTCTCCTGGTGGGGGGCCTCGGTTATGTGCGCCTGCGCCACGGCCCCATCTCGCTCAATTTTCTCGTTGCACCGATCGAGCGCGGCATCAACGCCGAGCTGCAGGGAAACGAGGTGCGCATCGACGATGCCGTCGTCGCCCTGTCCGAGGCGGGCGGTCTCGAGTTCCGTCTGCGCAATGTCCGCATGCACGAGGCCGATGGCGACGTCGTCGCCTCCGCCCCTTCGGCCGCCGTCGAGCTGAGCGCATCGGCACTATGGTCCATGCGCATCGTTCCCGCGCGGATCGAGCTGATCGAGCCGCGGCTGTTTCTTTTCTATTCCGAAAGCGGCGGCCTCGCCCTGAGCTTTTCAAAGGCCGGCCCCGCCGCGAGCGAGGGCAGCGAGGATGCAGCAGCGCAGCCGGTGACGGCGCCGCAGCCGACACCCATCGCCCGCCCCATCGAAACGCCTGCGCAACCCGCAGCGGCGCGCGAAGCGGCGGGCCCGCTGAAGCGCATCGATCTTGCGCGCGTCGTGACGGATATGTCCTCGCGTGCCCGCCAGCGCCTCGACGCCACATCCTATTTGCGCGAGTTCGGCCTGCGCAACGCAACCCTGATGCTCGATTACGACGGCCGCACCACGGAGTGGCGCGTGCCGAGCCTCGTCATTGGGCTGTCGCACGCGCGCACACGCAGTGTTATTGCCGGCCGTGCCAGCGTGGTAGCGGCGGGCGGCAAACCCTGGCAGCTCACGTTCGAGACCGACGAGTCGGAGCGAAGCCGCACGCTTGCGATCAAGATGTCGGTCACCGATCTCGTGCCGCGCGCCATCTCCGGCACGCTTCCTCAGCTCAGCCTGTTGCAGGCGATCGACCTGCCCGTCGATGGAAACGCCACGCTGGAGCTCACGAGTGATGGCGATGTGCGGAGCGCGACGCTCGCTGTCGGCCTTGGCCACGGCAGTCTGCGTCTTCCCGCGCTACCCGAGGCGCCGCTCGAGGTTGACGGGGGAACCATCAAGCTCGCCTACGACGGCACGGCCGAACGCCTGACGCTCGCACCGTCCACGCTCAGCTGGCGCGGCAGCCGGGTGACGATTTCCGGCACCGCCGCCGCGGAGCAGACCGATGCCGATCATTCCGCCTGGGCGTTCAATCTTTCCTCGAACGAGGGCACGTTCGCCTCGAAGGAGTTCAACGTTCCGCCCGTGCCGCTGGAAGGCTGGCGTGCCAGCGGCCGCGTGCTGCCGCACCGGGGTGAGGTGGAGCTGGCGGAGTTCCGCCTCCGCGCCGGCGGAGCAGACATCTCGCTCAACGGAAATCTCGTCACCGGCGTCGAGCCCGCCAGCACCCGCCTCGAAGGCGGCTTCGGACCGATGTCGCTCAACACGCTGAAGGCGCTGTGGCCGAAGGCGATCGCGCCCGGCGCGCGCGAATGGGTGGGCGAGCGCGTGGACGCAGCGCAAATCCTCGGCGGCCGCTTCCGGTTCCTCAGCGGCGATCACGTATCGGCGGAGAAGGATGTCGGCCCGCAGGAGCACCAGCTCTCGTTCTCCATGGACGCGGTCGATCTGCAGATGCGCGTGCTCGACGATCTGCCGCCCATCACCGCGCCGCGCGCAACGACGCGCATCGAGAACGACGGCCTGGAGGTGAACATCCCCGAGGCGACGATCGTGCTCGCTCCGGGACGCGGCGTGCCGCTGCAGGCGGGGCGTTTCACCGCCGTCGACATCATGAGCGACCTGCCGACGGGCGAGATCGTCTTCGCCTCTCAGCCGACCCTCGGCGCCGTGATCGAGCTGATCGAGCGCACGCCCCTCACCATCCTCGAGGAGACGGGGTTGCCGCGCGACGGCATCGAGGGCAAGGTCGACGCCAAGTTCAAGATCGGACTGCCGCTGCTCGCCGATTTGCCGGCGAGCTCGGTAAAAGTGGACGGCAAGGCGCGCATCACCGATGGACGCGTGAAGCAGTTCCTAGGCACCTATCAGGTGCAGAGCGCCAGCTTCGACATCGACATCACGGAGAAAGCGGCCGGCGCCAATGGCCAGATGCTGGTCAACGGCGTCCTCGCCAAGCTTGCCTGGCAGCGCATCTTCGATGCGCCGCTCGAAATGCAGCCGCCACTGCGCCTCAAGGCAACCCTCGACAACACGGACCGCACGCAGCTCGGGCTCGACATCAACGACATGGTGCAGGGCGAGGTACCGATCGAGCTGACGGTCGGAATGGCGCCGGGAGAGGGGCAAGAATCCTCCGTCCATCTGCACGCGGACCTCACGAACGCAGATCTCATCATCGGAAACGTAGCTTGGCGCAAGCCGCCCGGGCGCGCCGCGAGCCTGCAATTCGATATCGCGCGCGGCAAGGTCTACAAGACCGAGCTGCAGAACTTCAAGGTTGCGGGCGACGACATCGCCATCGAAGGCTGGGCTGCGATCGACGCAGAGAACCGCCTGCGCGAATTTTATTTCCCCGACTTCTCCCTCAACGTCGTCTCGCGCATGGAGGTGCAGGGCACGCTGGGGCGCAACGACATCTGGAAGGTGACGGCACGGGGACCGACCTTCGATGGCCGCGATTTCTTCCGCTCGCTCTTCTCGCTTGGCCAGCTCGCCGAGCAGCAGGCGGCAGCAAAGGCGAAAAACGCGCGCGAAGGCATCGATCTCGAAGCCGAGATCGGCACCGTCATCGGTCACCGCGAAGTGTCGCTGCGCAGCCTCAAGATGAAGCTCTCCAAGCGCGGCGAGAAGCTCACGGCTCTCGATGTGCGGGGCACGCTCGATGGCGGCAAGCCGCTCGCGGTCGTGCTGCGCAACGAGGCGGGCCAGGGGCGCAAGCTGTTCGCCGACTCGACGGATGCCGGGCAGGCCTTCAAACTCATCGACTTCTACCCCAACATTCAGGGCGGCCGCGTGCGCCTCGAGGTGAACCTCGAAGGCAAGGGTGCCGCGGAAAAGACCGGCACCCTCTGGGTGGAGAACTTCCGCATCCTCGGCGACCCCGTCGTTTCCGAGGTATTCGGCGGCGCAGACGAAGGCCGCCCCGCCATTGACGGCGCCGGCTCCCGCAACGGCAAGCACGTGGTGCGCGAGGTGTTCGACTTCAACCTCATGCGCGTGCCGTTCTCGGTCGGCTACGGCCAGTTCGTGATGAGCGACTCCCAGCTGCGCGGGCCGCTCTTGGGCGCCTCGCTGCGCGGCAAGGTCGATTTCACCATGCGCCGCGTGAACCTTGGCGGCACCTATGTTCCGCTCCAGGGCCTCAACAGCGCGCTGTGCGAAATCCCCCTGTTCGGCCAGATCATCACCGGCCCCAAATGCGAGGGCATCTCCGGCATGACGTTCGCCATCCAGGGCTCGATGGATCGGCCCGAGGTCATCGTCAACCCGCTCTCGATGCTCGCACCCGGCATCTTCCGCGACATCTTCCAGATGACGCCTTTCAATCCGAAAGTGCAGCGTCGCGACAGCGGCGGCGGCATGATCACCGACAGCGACGACAGCGTCCGCGCTTCCAGCACCGCCGTCGAGCCGACCGAAGCGCCGGGTACGGTGGTCGGCGCCGATACCATCGACGGCTGGTCGTCGCAGACGACTTCGCCGCCGACCCGCAAGCGCTGACCACCGGCGCAGCGCCGCCCAACCTGCAATCTTCGCCGATCTGGGGTGGGACCAGCGCGCCTCAGACGGGCTTCAGCAGCACGTGGCGCTTCTTGCCGAGCGACAGTTTGATGGCGCCGTCCGCCCCGACGTTGGCCGCGGTGAGTTGCGCCTTCTCGTCCGACACCGTCTCGTCGTTGACCTTGAGCCCGCCGCCCTGAATCTGCCGGCGCGCTTCGCCGTTCGACTTCACGAGGCCTGCCTGAACGAATGCTGCGAGCACGCCGATGCCACCGGCAAGGTCGCTCTTGGCAACCTCCACCGTAGGCAGGCCCGCCGCCGTCGCACCCTGCTCGAAGGTTTTGCGCGCCGTCTCCGCCGCCGCTTCCGCCTTCTCCCGGCCGTGCATCAGCGCCGTCGCCTCGGTGGCGAGCGTCTTCTTCGCCTCGTTTATCTCTGCGCCCTGCAGCGCGGCGAGCTTGGCGATTTCGTCCATCGGCAGCGTCGTGAAAAGCTTCAGGAAGCGCGCGACGTCGCCATCCTCGGTGTTGCGCCAGAACTGCCAGTAATCGTAGGCGGAAAGCTGCCCCTCGTTGAGCCAGACCGCGCCCGCCGCCGTCTTGCCCATCTTCGCGCCGGACGACGTCGTCAGCAGCGGGCACGTGAGCGCATGGAGCTGGTGCGTGCCCATGCGCCGCCCCAGGTCGATGCCGTTGACGATGTTGCCCCACTGGTCCGAGCCGCCCATCTGCAGGTTGGTGCCGTAGCGGCGCGCAAGCTCGACGTAGTCGTAGGATTGCAGGATCATGTAGTTGAACTCGATGAACGACAGCTCCTGCTCCCGCTCCAGGCGCAGGCGCACCGAATCCATCGTCAGCATGCGGTTGATCGAGAAGTGGCGGCCAACGTCCCGCAGCATCTCGATGTAGTTGAGCTTGGTGAGCCACTCCGCGTTGTCCACCATTATCGCATCGCCCGCCCCCGGGCCGAAACGGATGAACTTGTCGAAGGTGGTCTTGATGGATTCCTTGTTCGCGTCGATTTGCTCGTAGGTCAGCAATTTGCGCGTCTCGTCGCGCCCCGACGGATCGCCGACCCGCGTCGTGCCCCCGCCCATCAGCGCGATGGGCTTGTTGCCCGTTTCCTGCAGCCAGTGCAGCATCATGATGGAGAGAAGGTGCCCCACGTGCAGCGACGGCGCCGTGCAATCGTAGCCGACATAGGCCACGAGACCGCCCTTGGCGGCGAGGTCGTCGACGGCGGCAAGGTCCGAACACTGGTGGATGTAGCCGCGTTCGGTAAGAATCTTCAGAAAGTCGGATTTGAGTTGGTTCATCGGTTCGCTATCACAGTGGGCCGTTGCGCTCCCGGCGGGCGGGGCGGAACATGCACGGGATGGACATCATGGGCAAGGTGCGCTGCGCGCTGGGGTTGATGAGCGGCACGTCGATGGACGGCATCGACGTGGCCCTGCTCGACACCGACGGCGACCGCGCGCTGCGCCAGGGGCCGGCCGCGAGCTATGCCTACCCGGCCGAGATCAAGGTGCGCGTGCGGGCCGCGATCGAGGAGGCCAAGGGCCTCAACGCGCGGGACGCGCGTCCCGGAAGCCTCGCCGAGGTGGAACGGGCGCTGACCGAGCTCAACGCCGCGGCGGTCGAGCGTTTCCTGCGCGCCAATGGTATCGACAAGGGGCGTATCGACCTCATCGGTTTCCATGGCCAGACGGTGCTGCACGATGCGTCGCGGCGCATCACGGTGCAGCTCGGCGACGGGCGCCTGCTGGCCGAGCGCACGGGGATCGACGTTGTCTACGATCTGCGCGCCGCTGACGTCGCCGCCGGCGGCCAGGGGGCGCCGCTGGTGCCCGTCTACCACCGCGCGCTCGCCTGCGGCGTGCCGGACCTGCCGGCCGCGTTCCTCAACATCGGCGGCGTCGCCAACGTGACGTGGATCGGGCGCGATGGGCGCATGCTGGCGTTCGACACCGGCCCCGGCAACGCGCTGCTCGACGATTGGGTGATGAGCAAATCCGGCGCCGCACACGATGCCGACGGTGCGCTCGCGGCGCGGGGTACGTGCGACGCGGACGCGCTTCAGGCGCTGCTCACCAACAACTACTTCGGCTTACCGCCGCCGAAGTCCCTCGACCGCAACGCATTCTCAGCCGCGCCCGTGCAGGACCTGTCGCTGGAGGATGGTGCTGCAACGCTCGCCGCGTTCACCGCCGCCGCCGTGGGCCGCGCACGCGAGCATATGCCGGAGGAGCCGCGTATCTGGGTGGTATGCGGCGGCGGGCGCAAGAACAGGACGCTGATGGGCCTCATCGCGGCCAACGTGCAGAATGCCGTGGTGCCGGCGGAGGCGCTGGGCCTCGATGGCGATTCCATCGAAGCCCAGGCGTGGGCTTACCTCGCCGTGCGGTGCTCTCTCGGCCTGCCCATCACGTTCCCCGAGACGACGGGCGCGCCGGCGCCGATGACGGGCGGCGTGCTGCTGAGCTGTCAGTGACGCCCGCGCGCGGCGGGCCTAGCCAGTCGCGGCCGTCGGTCAGCGCAGGAGTTCGCGGGCCACCTGCGCGATGCCGAGCGTGATGCGCGCGAGGTTGTCGTAGTCGACCCTGTCCGGCGTGTCCTGCGGCGTGTGGTAGTGCGGATACCGGAACGGAGCCGTATCGGTGACCATGATCGCCGGATAGCCGAGCTTGAAAAACGCCCAATGGTCCGACCAGCCGATGCCGGGAATGGAATCGGGCGCCGTGCCGCCGATGGTCGGGAACGGTGTGTGGCGGCGGAAGCTGCCGATGACGTCGTGCAGGAACGCCCGCCCGCCCGGCAACGCAACGAACGCGACGAAATTTCCAACGTCGGGAAAAACGTGGTTGAACGGAAATGGATAGCGCTGCGATCCCGGCTTGTCGGAGAACGATCCGATCGTTTCCAGCGACATCATGCCGATGAGCTTTTCGCCCGCATCCTTGAGGCTCTTGGCGTAGCGATAGCTGCCCATGTCGGGCGTGCGGTCGTACGGCGGCTCCTCGTTGACGAACAGCACCAGCCGCAGTCGCTTATCGGTGAGCGGCGCATCCTTCAGAAGCCGCGCCAGCTCGATCACGGCCGCCGTGCCGCTGCCGTTGTCGTTCGCGCCCGGCGCATTGCCGTAGGAATCATAGTGCGCGCCGATGACGAGGCTCGGCGTGTCCGGGCCGGCGTTCGGCGGATCGAGCGCGACGGAGATATTGCGCACCGCCTTGCCGCCGACCTCCCAGGTCTGAGATTGCGGCGCATAGCCGAGCGAGGAAAGTGCGCCTTCGATGTAAGCGGCCGAGCGCTCCAGCGCGGGATAGTGCGCCGTGTTGTGGGGCTCGCTGGCGACAGCCTCCACGTGTCCGCGAAGGCGTGCGGCAAGCTCGCGCTCTTCGGCCGTAACAGGAACGGCGGGCCCGGAGTAGCTTTTGCCGGGCACGCCCAGTGAATACCAGTATGCGGCCGCCAGCGCGGCGACCGCCAATCCCAGCAGCCCTGCGACGACCAGCGCTGCCATTCTGATCACGCCGGCCGCCTGTCAGTCATCGCCGCCGTCATCGACCTCACCCGGATCCTCCTGGCGCTCGACCTCGCGCTGACGCTGGCGTTCGCGCTCTTTCTCGCGCTCGCGCTCTTTCTCGTTCGCGCGATCGATCTCCGCCTGCTCCATGCGCGCATCGACGTAAGCGCCGACGGCCTCCTTCAGCTCTTCGGTCTTGTGCTCGAAGAAGTGGTTGGCGCCGGGGATGACCTGATGGGTGATCTTGATGCCGCGCTGCGTCTTGAGGCGCTGGGACAACTCGGCGACCGAGTTGGACGGCACCACGCGATCCTTGTCGCCGTTGATCATCAGGCCGGAGGAGGGACAGGGCGCCAGGAACGAGAAGTCATAGAGGTTCGAAGGCGGCGCAACGCAGATGAAGCCTTCCACCTCGGGGCGGCGCATCAGAAGCTGCATGGCGATCCAGGTGCCGAACGAGACGCCGGCGATCCAGCAGCTCTTGGCGTCCGGCTTCACGATCTGCAGCCAGTCGAGCGCGGAGGCGGCGTCCGAAAGCTCGCCCGGGCCGCCGTCCCAGATGCCCTGGCTCCGGCCGACGCCGCGGAAGTTGAAACGCAGCACCGAAAAGCCCCGCTCCACGAAGGTGTGATAGAGCGTGTAGACGACTTGATTGTTCATCGTCCCGCCAAACTGCGGGTGCGGATGCAGGATCAGCGCGATCGGACTATCGTTCGCAGATTCATGGTGGTAGCGGGCTTCCAGACGGCCCGCTGGCCCATTGATGATCAATTCGGGCATCGCAATTCCAATTCTCGAGGGGGCTGCGGATGGGCCGTCCGCGCCGGAGCGCGCGGCGGAGCCTATACAGGCCGTGGATTTGGGCGCACCCAAACCTTGACTTGTGGGCTCGGAATTTTCATATTCCTACAGACTTTAGAACCGTTCGAAAGAACTTGGCCTGATCTCGATCAGTCCAAGCCCGTTGACGGTGGCGCTTCTTAGCACACGGCCCGGTGCCGATTGCAAGAGAAAGCACCCGGGATCGGGCCGGACGGCGGTCGTGGAGGAACATGGCGTGGAGCTGAACACCAAAGCACGTTACGCGGTGATGGCTATGGCCGACCTCGCCAAGTACGGGGCCGACGGCGCGATGCCGCTTTCTGCCATCTCCGAGCGGCAGGAGCTGTCTCTTGCTTACCTTGAGCAGATCTTCCTGCGCCTGCGCCGCGCCGGTCTCGTGGAAAGCGCGCGCGGCCGCTCCGGCGGCTACGTGTTGGCGCGCCCCGCGAGCGAGATCCACATCGACGAGATCATGCGCGCCGTCGAGGAGGAGACGCGGCTCACCCGCTGCCTCGATAGTGAAACCGGATGCCTGGGTGACCGGCGTTGTTTGACGCACGGGCTGTGGCACGCACTCGGCGCGCACATCGTAGCGTTCCTTGCGAACGTCACGCTTCAGGAGGTCATCGACGGAATTCCGGCGGGGAAGATGGCCCAGGGGCTGACCGATGTTTCTCCTGCGCAGCGTGAACCGGAGTTCGCGGCCCGATGACGCAGCAGCGCACCTACCTGGATTATAACGCGTCGGCGCCACTGCGCCCCGCAGCGCGCACCGCGATGCTCGCGGCCCACGATGCGTTCGGCAATCCATCGTCGGTGCATACCGAAGGCCGCCGCGTGCGCGCCATCATCGAGACGGCGCGCGAGCAGGTTGCGGCGCTCACCGGCGCCAAGCCGAGCGAAATCGTGTTCACCAGCGGGGCGACGGAAGCCAACAACTGCGTCGTCGCCGCGGGCTGGAAGACGATTTGCGTCTCCGCCATCGAGCACGAGTCGGTGCTGGCGCCCGCCCGCGCCTGTGGCGCCAAGATCATCGCGCTGCCGGCGGCATCGGATGGCCGTGTCGATCTTCAGGCGGTGAAAGGCGCGCTCGCCGAGGCGTCGAGCAGCGGCCGCACGCTCCTCAGTGTGATGCTGGCCAACAATGAGACCGGCGTCATTCAGCCGGTGGAGGAGGCCGCCGAGCTGGCGCGCGAGCTCAACATCTCGCTGCACGTCGACGCCGTGCAGGGCCCCGGCCGCGTGCCGCTGAACTTCGCCGCGCTCGGCGCCGACACGCTCACGATTTCCGCCCACAAGCTGGGCGGCTCGCGCGGCGTCGGCGCGCTTCTCATTCGCGACGGCATAAGTCTTCCCGCGCTGATCCAGGGCGGGGGCCAAGAGCGCCGCCGTCGCGGCGGCACGGAGAATGTCGCCGGCATCGCGGGCTTCGGCGCCGCCGCGGCCGAGGTCGCGAAGGAAATGGCAGCGGAGGCTGCGCGTATCACGGCGCTGCGCGAGACGCTCGAGGCCGGTGTCATGGCCGCGACGCCGGATGCGGTCATCATCGGCGGCGGTGCGCCGCGCATCGGCAATACCTCGTGCATCGCCGTTCCCGGCAAGCCGTCCGAGACGCTCGTCATCCGCATGGATCTCGACGGGGTCGCAATCAGCTCCGGGGCCGCGTGCTCGTCCGGCAAGATCGGCGCCAACACGGTGCTCGCGGCAATGGGTTTGGGCTCCGACGTCACCGCCTCGGCGGTGCGCGTGAGCCTCGGTTACGCAACGACGGCAGACGATATCGCCGCCTTCCTGGCGGCTTGGCAGAAGGCAGCAGGTGGAACGGCGCTCGCCGCGTGATGTCAAAGATTGGGACGTTGAAAGGGTAGAGGAATGGCAGCGGTACAAGAGACGATCGATCAGGTTCGCAAGATCGACGTTGACCAGTACAAGTATGGCTTCGAGACGAAGATCGAGACGGTGAAGGCCCCGAAGGGCCTTTCCGAGGACATCGTGCGCTTCATCTCGGAGCGGAAGGGCGAGCCCGCATGGATGCTCGAATGGCGGCTCGAATCCTATCGCCGCTGGCTCAACATGACCGAGCCGAAGTGGGCGAAGGTCAACTATCCGAAGATCGATTTCCAGGAGCTGTATTACTACGCAGCACCGAAGGGTGCCGAAGGCCCCAAGAGCCTGGACGAGGTCGATCCGGAGCTGCTCGCGACCTACGCCAAGCTCGGCATCCCGCTGAAGGAGCAGGAGGTGCTCGCGGGCGTCAAGGGCGCGCAGGTGGCCGTCGACGCCGTGTTCGACAGCGTTTCGGTGGTGACGACCTTCAAGGCGGAGCTGGCGAAGGCCGGCGTCATCTTCTGCTCGATCTCCGAAGCCATTCGCGAGCACCCCGAGCTGGTGAAGAAGTACCTCGGCTCGGTCGTGCCGCAGGGCGACAACTTCTATGCCGCACTCAACTCGGCGGTGTTCACCGACGGCTCGTTCGTCTACGTGCCGGAGGGCGTCCGCTGCCCGATGGAGCTGTCGACCTACTTCCGCATCAACGAGAAGCAGACCGGACAGTTCGAGCGCACGCTCATCATCGCCGACAAGGGCGCGTATGTATCCTACCTGGAAGGCTGCACGGCGCCGACGCGCGACGAAAACCAGCTCCACGCCGCGGTTGTCGAGCTGATCGCGCTCGACGATGCCGAGATCAAGTACTCGACGGTGCAGAACTGGTATCCGGGCGACAAGGACGGCAAGGGCGGCATCTATAACTTCGTCACCAAGCGTGGCGATTGCCGCGGCCACAACTCCAAGATCTCCTGGACACAGGTAGAGACCGGGTCGGCGATCACCTGGAAATATCCCAGCTGCATTCTGCGTGGCGATAATTCGCGCGGCGAGTTCTATTCCATCGCCGTTTCGAACGGATACCAGCAGGTCGACAGCGGCACGAAGATGATCCACCTCGGCAAGAATTCGTCGAGCCGCATCATCTCGAAAGGCATCGCCGCCGGCTTCTCAGAGAACACCTACCGCGGTCTCGTCTCGGCGCACCGCAAGGCAACGGGTGCACGCAACTTCACCAACTGCGACTCGCTGCTCATCGGCGACAAGTGCGGCGCGCATACCGTGCCGTACATCGAGGCGAAGAACGCGACCGCTCACTTCGAGCACGAGGCGACGACGTCGAAGATCTCCGACGACATGCTCTTCTACTGCCGCCAGCGTGGCCTGTCGGAGGAAGAGGCGGTCGCGCTGGTCGTCAACGGCTTCGTTCGCGACGTGCTGCAGAAGCTGCCGATGGAGTTCATGGCCGAGACGCAGAAGCTGATCGGCATCTCGCTGGAAGGGTCCGTCGGCTGACGGGTGACACCATATGGCTGCGGCGTTCGTGCCGCAGAGAAATTTGAGTGAAGGTCAGACCGAGTCGGCGCTCGGCGAACGTGAAAGAAAGTGGCTGGAATGCTTGAGATCAAAGACCTGCATGTGAAGATCGCCGACGAGGAGCGTGAGATCCTCAAGGGGCTGACGCTGACCGTCCCCAAGGGCGAGGTGCACGCCATCATGGGCCCCAACGGCTCGGGCAAATCGACCCTCGCTTACGTCCTCGCTGGCCGCGATGACTACGAGGTCACGAGCGGCGACATCCTCTGGAATGGCGAAAGCATTCTCGAGATGGAGCCCGAGGAGCGTGCCGCGAAGGGCGTCTTCCTCGCCTTCCAGTATCCGATGGAGATCCCCGGCGTCGCCGGTCTCACGTTCCTGCGCACGGCCGTCAACGCGGTGCGCAAGGCGCGCGGGGAAGCGGAGCTTTCGACACCCGAGTTCATGAAGTTCGTGAGATCGAAAGCGGAGCGCCTCAACATCGATACCGAGATGCTGAAGCGGCCCGTCAACGTCGGCTTCTCGGGTGGCGAGAAGAAGCGTTCCGAGATCCTGCAGATGGAAGTGCTGGAGCCCACGCTCTGCGTGCTCGACGAGACGGATTCCGGCCTCGACATCGACGCGCTGCGCATCGTCTCCGAGGGCGTCAACTCCATGCGCTCGCCTGACCGCTCGATGCTGGTCATCACCCACTACCAGCGGCTGCTGAACTATATCGTGCCCGACAAGGTTCACGTCATGGTGGACGGGCGCATCCGCAAGTCGGGCGACGCGTCGCTCGCCAAGGAGCTCGAGAAGTCGGGCTACGCGGAATACCAGACGAAGGCCGCGTGACATGCAGCGCGATGTTTCAGGTGGAGATGTTTTGCGCGCGGCCGCACAGCCCGCCGGAGGCGGCGCGAGTGCCTCCGCTGAAGGCGGCGCGAGTGCCAAGGCCGATCTACGCACACAACAGGCGCCGGGGAGGCGCGAAATGAACGTAGCAGTGTTGAAAACGAAGGCTGAGCAAACGCTGAGCGAGGCATTTGCCGACAGGGCCGCCGCCCTGCCGGGAAGCCCGGACATCCGCAAGCTGCGCATCAACGCCATAGGCCGGTTCAACGCCCTCGGTCTGCCGCACCGGCGCATCGAGGAGTGGAAATACACCGACCTGCGCAACCTGATGAAGGAACTGCTGCCGGCTTCTTCCGGTAAGGCCCCGCTGCCCACGCAGCAGGATGTCGAAGCGGCGCTGGGTCCGCTTGCCGCCGTTCCCGCGCACCGCGTGGTGTTCGTCGACGGGCGTTATGCTCCGGACCTGTCGGCGCTGGTCGCCGATGGCGATGTGACGGTCGCTTCGCTCGCGACCCTGCTCGACAGCGATACGAGCGCGGTGGAGCTGCTGGATGCCAGCCGCACCGACGATAACGCGATCGTTGCGCTGAACATCGCCTATGCCGGCGACGGTGCCGTCATCGACATCGCGCCGGGCGCAACGCTCGACCGTCCCGTGCTGATCGTCGCCCTGCGCGCCGATCCGTCCGCGTCCTCCACCACCACGCGCAACGTCGTGCGCGTCGGCGAAGGCGCCGAGGCGACGGTGATCGAGGCGTTCCTGAAGCTGCCGTCCGCGGCGAAGGAGTATCAGCTCAACACCGCGAGCAAGGTAGTCGTCGGCAAGGGCGCACGGCTCGCCCACATCAAGACGACGCTCGAAGCGGGCGGTGGCGTGCACCTCGCCAACTGGCTGGTCGAGCTTGGCCCCGACGCCGCCTATCGTGGCTTCCACTTCACCGCGGGCACCGCACTCGCCCGCAACGAGATGGCGGTCACCTTCGCAGGCAAGGGCGGCGATCTGGATCTGTCCGGCACGTTCCTCGCCCGCCACGGCGAGCATATCGACACCACCCTGGTCGTCGATCATGCCGTGCCGAACTGCATCAGCCGGGAGCTGTTCAAGGGCGTGCTCGACGACCACGCGCGCGGCATCTTCCAGGGCAAGGTGATCGTGCGCAAGGACGCCCAGAAGACCGACGGCAAGCAGATGGCCCAGGTGCTCATGCTGTCGCAGGATTGCGAGTTCGATTCCAAGCCCGAGCTCGAGATCTACGCCGACGACGTCGTGTGCGGCCACGGCTCCACCAGCGCCGATCTCGACGAGGATCTGCTGTTCTACTGCCGGTCGCGGGGCATCCCCCTGCCGCAGGCACGCGCGCTGCTGATCAAATCGTTCATCGGCGAGGCGCTGGAGAAGATCGAGCGCGAGGACGTGCGCGAAGCGCTGGCGGAAATCGCCCGCGGTTGGCTGCACATGGAGGAGCCCCGGACGGGCGCCGCCTGAGAAGAGGTTCCCCATGGAGACGAGGACACGGGAAATGAGCGAAGTGAGCGATCGCCGTGAGGCCCCGCGCGTATCGGGTGGCACCGCCGCGCCGTTCGACGTCGACGCCATCCGCTCCGATTTCCCGATCCTCTATCGCGAGGTCTACGGCAAGCCGCTCGTCTATCTCGACAACGCGGCCTCTGCCCAGAAGCCTCGCTCGGTGATCGAAGCGATGGACCACGTCAATCGCTTCGAATACGCCAACGTGCACCGGGGCCTGCACTACCTCTCCAACACGGCGACGCAACACTTCGAGGAAGCGCGTGAAACCGTTCGGCGCTTCCTCAACGCGGAAAGCGCCGACGAGATCATCTTCACGCGCAACGCCACCGCCGCGATCAATCTCGTGGCCGATTCCTTCGGTGCCGATTTTGGCGAAGGCGACGAGATCGTGCTCTCGATCATGGAGCACCACTCGAACATCGTGCCGTGGCACTTCCTGCGCGAGCGCCGCGGCGCGGTGTTGAAGTGGTCGCCCATCTCCGACAGCGGCGAATTCCTGCTGGAGGAATTCGAGCGGCTTCTCACCCCGCGCACCAAGATCGTCGCCATCACGCAGATGTCGAACGTGACCGGCACGCTCGTGCCGGTGCGCGAGGTCATTCGCCTGGCGCACGCCCGCGGCATCCCCGTCCTCGTGGATGGCAGCCAGTCGGCGGTGCATCTGCCGGTCGATGTGCAGGAGCTCGACGCCGATTTCTACGTCTTCACCGGCCACAAGACCTACGGGCCATCGGGCATCGGCGTGCTCTACGGCAAGAAGGCGCGCCTCGACGCCATGCGGCCCTACCAGGGCGGCGGCGGCATGATCGAGCACGTCTCCGTCGACGCCATCAGCTACGGCAAGATCCCGCACAAATTCGAAGCCGGCACGCCCGCGATCGTCGAGGCCATCGGCCTTGGCGCCGCGCTCAACTACATGATGCAGGTGGGGCGCGAGAATATCGCGCGGCACGAAAGCGAGCTGCGCAGCTATGCGCATGCGCGCCTCGCCGATCTGCCCTGGCTGCAGATCTACGGCACCGCGCCGGGAAAGGGCGCGATCGTCTCCTTCACCATGGATGGATTGCACGCGCACGACATCGCCACCATCGTCGACCGCTCGGGCGTCGCCGTCCGCGCCGGTCATCACTGTGCGCAGCCGCTGATGGAGCGCCTCGGGGTAACCGCTGTCGCCCGGGCGTCTTTCGCCATGTACAACACAAAAGAGGAAGTGGATGCGCTCGTCGCTGCGCTGGAGCGTGCGCACGAGCTGTTCGCATGAGGGCATCGCCATGGATGGCAAAACGATCGAGACCGCCGCGGGTGTGACATCCGCCGACACGCCCGCAGCCGGCGCGCCCGAGCTTTCGCCGGAGGAGGCCGCGTTCGTCATCACCCCGCGCGATGCGCAAGCCTCGGCTCAGTCCGGTCAGGACGCCGATGGGCCTGACGCGACAGGCGCGCCGATGGAGGAGGTGACCGATACGGCGGACGATCAGCTCCTCGCCGACATCATCGCCGCCCTCAAGACGGTCTACGACCCGGAAATTCCGGCCGACATCTACGAGCTGGGGCTGATCTACACGGTGGACGTCGACAACGACCGCAACGTCGCCATCTCCATGACGCTCACCGCTCCCGGCTGCCCGGTTGCGGGAGAGATGCCGAGGTGGGTGGAAAACGCTGTAAACGCGGTGCCGGGAGTAGCCAATACCACCGTCACTATGACGTTCGATCCCCCGTGGGATATGAGCCGCATGTCGGATGAGGCGCGCCTCGCCCTCAACATGTTCTAATTCCAAAACACAGCGGTTTCGCAATCGCCCGACGCTGACTATATGTGGGTCTGACACATATCAGGATGACCGCGATGCCTACCCTGCGCATGATGCCGAAAGTCGTAACCTTGACGGACGCCGCCGTCCGCCGCATCCGCTCGCTGATGGAAGCCAATCCGAAAGCGCTCGGCCTGCGGATTGGCGTCAAGAAAGGCGGCTGCGCGGGCATGGAATACACCATGACGGTCGCCGAGGAGAAAGGCGCGCACGAGGAGGTCGTCGAGCAGGATGGCGCCATTCTGCTCATCGAGCCGGCCGCCATCATGTATCTGCTCGGCACCGAGATGGACTTCAAGACCGACAAGCTTTCCAGCCAGTTCGTATTCAACAATCCGAACCAGCGCGGCGCTTGCGGCTGCGGCGAAAGCGTCAATCTCGTTCCGGCCGCCGATACGCACCCCACCGCGCGCACGGAGTGACCGGAGCGGCCCCCGCGGCTGCGCGCGACGAATTCATCGATCTCGTGAAGGATTTGCTGGCGGGCGCGCTGGAGGTTTCCGCGCGCCGTATGTTCAGCGGCAGCGGCCGTCGTGCTCTGGCGTCTTCTCGATAATGCCGATGAGATGCAGGCTTGGCATCGCGCACACCCGCGGTAGCGAAACGCGCGCGCCCCGAGACGCGCAAACCGGCGCCGCGCAGCGGCCGATCATGACGCGGGAGGTGTGCATTCGATCTCCACATCGCGTTATGATGGAGTGAGATACGCAAAAGACGGGGCAGATATGGCGGCAAACCCAACTTCCGATCCGGCCTGGGTGGCGGACGTACTGGCTTTCTGGTTCGACACGCTCGGACGCCAGGGCTGGTTCGCGCGGGACGCAGCCATCGATGAAGAAATCCGCACCCGCTTTGCGCCGCTGATCGACGAGATCAACGGACGCGCCATCGAGGAATCGATATCGAGCCCCGATCACGTCCTCGCGATCTTGATCGTGCTCGACCAGTTCACCCGCAACGTCTATCGCGGCACGCCGCGGGCCTTCGCCTATGACGAGCTCGCCCGCGCCATCGCACGGCTGGCGATCGCGCTGCATATCGATCAGCGCATTCCGCTGGAACGGCGGATTTTCGTCTATCTCCCATTCGAGCACAGCGAGGCGCTGGCCGATCAGCTCCGAGCGGTGGAATTGATCGAGGCCTTGGGGGATGCCGAATACACCCGCTATGCCGAAGCCCACCGCGACGTGATCGAACGCTTCGGGCGCTTTCCCCATCGCAACGAAATCCTGGGACGCCCGTCGACGCCGGACGAGATCGAATTTTTGCAGCAGCCCGGCAGTGCGTTCTAGAGTGCTTCCGGAAAAGTGGGCACCGGTTTTCCGATTAGAAGCACGGCAATCAAATAGCGTGCTGCGATTCAACGATAAGCAGAATGGGCTCTAACACTGGAGCAGCCGAGCGGCGCGGGGCTGGAAACAGATTGGGACCGCCATGATCGAGAATACCGAGGACGCCTGGGGCTGGCCCGCTCGCGCGCTGCACTGGGCTGTGGCGCTCGGCATCATCGGACTGTTCCTGTTCGGGCTAAGGATGAAAGAGGTTCCGGACCGGCCCGACCGGCCGTACTTCTATGCCATCCACGCTTCCATAGGGATCACCGTGCTGGCGCTGATGCTCCTGCGCTTTCTCTGGTCGATGCTCAATCGCGCACCGGCCGTACCCGATGGCATTGCCCATTGGCAGCACATGTCCGCCTGGATCAGCCATGGGCTGCTCTATGGGCTGTCGTTCGCGACGCTCATTGCCGGCTGGCTGGTGAGCGGCACCATGCGCCAGCCCATCGAGCTGAAGCTGCTTGGATTTCTCCCCGTCCCGCAGCTTATCGAAGGGCGCACCTATCACAAGCTGGCCGGCACGGCGCACGAGTACTTCGCATACGCGCTGATAGCCCTCGTGATCGTCCACGCCGGAGCCGCGCTCCATCACCACTTCGTCAGGCGCAACGGCGTCCTCCGCCGCATGCTGACGGGGAGGCAGAGCTTGGGTATCGGGGAAAACGTTTGAGGAGCAGCGAGCCCGCGCGCACGCGGGCTCGCCGTCGATGTCGTTTTTATTCGCTCGTCACCTTGGCGGGGCGACGGACCGGCTTGCGAAGGAACGCCGGCACGTTGTCGGCGAAGCCTGAAGAACGGCTCACCTCCGGCTGACGCTCGCGCCCACGCTCCGGGCGCTGCTGCTTTGCCGGCTGGTGGGACTGTGCAGCACGGGGTTGTGCCGGACGGGCTTCCTGAGCCTGAGCCGGCCGCGCTTCGTGCCGCTGCTGCTGAGAGCCGGCCGGCGCCTGTGCGGCCGCCCGCTGTTCGCCGCGGGCAGCACGCGGTGCACGCCCTTCGCCGCCACGCTCTTCACGGCGGGGCTGACGCTGCGCGCTGCTGCGCTGGGGACGTGGCGCCTCGTGCTCGCCCTCCGCCGCCGCCGCACGGGGCTGCTCGGTGTTGCGCCGCTGTTCGCCGCCGCGCTTCGACCCCGAGCCACTGCTCCGCGATCTTTCGTCGGAACGACCCTGCGCCGAAGCACCCGAGCGCCCGCCGCGACTGCGCTGGGCAGCGCCGCGACCGCCGCGGCCCCGGCGCTTCTTGCCGGCCTCTGCGAAGTCCTCGTCCGAAGGCGGCTCGCCGATCCAGCTCACGGGCTCGCCAAGCAGCTTTTCGATTTCCTTCAGCGACTTCAGCTCGTCGATGGTGACCAGCGACGTGGAGTGGCCCTCCTTGCCCGCGCGTCCCGTACGGCCGATGCGGTGCACGTAGTCGTCCGACTGCCAGGGCAGGTCGAAGTTGAACACGTGGCTCACATCGGGGATGTCGAGGCCGCGCGCTGCAACGTCGCTCGCCGCAAGCAGCATCAGATCGCCGGAGCGGAACTTGTCCAGCGTTTCCATCCGGCTCTTCTGGTCCATGTCGCCATGCAGGGCGCCGGCTGAAAAGCCGTGCTTCTGAAGCGACTTGTGCAGGATCGCGACATCGACCTTGCGATTGCAGAAGATGATGGCGTTCTTGACGTGCTGGCTGCGGATCTGCTCGCGCAGCACCTCGCGCTTGGCCCAGTCCTCGCCATCTGCGCAGTAGCGGAACTGCTGCGTGATGGTCTTCGCGGTCGTCGCCGGTGGGGCGACCTCGACACGCTCCGGATTGTTGAGGAACTGGCTGACGAGGCGGGTGATCTCCGGCGGCATCGTTGCCGAGAAGAACAGCGTCTGGCGCCGCGGGGGCAACAGCTTGCAGATCTTCTCGATGTCCGGGATGAAGCCCATGTCGAGCATGCGGTCGGCCTCGTCGATGACGAGGATCTCGACGCCCATCAGCATCACGCGGCCGCGCTGGAAATGGTCGAGGAGACGGCCGGGGGTCGCTATGAGCACGTCGACGCCGCGGTCGAGGCGCTTGACCTGATCGTCCATCGACACGCCGCCGATGAGCAGGGCCAGGTTCAGCTTGTTGTTGACGCCGTATTTTTCGAAGCTCTGCGCCACCTGGGCGGCAAGTTCGCGCGTCGGCGCGAGAATGAGCGAGCGGGGCATTCGGGCCCGGGCGCGGCCCGTTTCGAGGCGGGTGATCATCGGTAGGACGAACGAGGCCGTCTTGCCGGTGCCCGTCTGCGCGATACCGAGAACATCCCGGCCTGTGACAGCGATGGGAATGGCGGCGGCCTGTATGGGGGTAGGCGCCGTGTAGCCGGCAGCTTCAACAGCCGCCTGCACCCTGGAGCTCAGGCCGAGCTCCCCGAAAGTCTTATTTTCCAAAAGTAAACGTCTCCGTCCTGCGTTCCATGCATGCCCGCGCCAACGCCTCTGGGGCGGCAGCGGGTGACGGAGCGCAGGGGGTATTGGGATAGCCTAAAGGGCCTAAGACAAAAAATTCGGGTCTCGAAAAGGGACGAAGTAAGTAGCATCCCCTGCGCTCGAGCCGCTTGTGTGCTGACACAGCAGTAGCGAAAACGCAAGAAAAACCGCGGGATGTGGCGTTGAACCGCGGTTTTTCCTACGATTTTCGAACGTCAAATCTCGGATTTGCGAGATTTTTCAGTCGTTGTCGTCGATCAGCCAGCGCCCGACCAGGCCGCCGATGACGCCGCCCAGGATGGGTGCCACCCAGAATAGCCAGACCTGCGCCAGCGGCTCGCCGAGGGCGACCACGGCGGTCGCGAGACTGCGCGCGGGGTTGATCGAAGCGTTGTCCACCGGGATGGCCATCAACTGCGTAGCGGCGAGCGCCAGGCCGATGGCGATGGCTGCGAATCCGGCCGGCGCGCGGTCGGAGGTCGCACCCATGATGATGAAGATGAAAAGGCCCGTCAGCACCACCTCGATGACGAAAGCCGAGGCCATCGAGTAGCCGTCGCCGCCGAACATGTTGGAGGCGAAGTTGCCGACCTCGAAGCCGCCGCTCTTACCGGAGGCGATGAGATAGAACGTGAAGGCCGCGGCAATGCCGCCGAGGCACTGCGCGATGATGTAGCCGATGGCTTCACCCGCCGCGAAGCGCCGGCCCGCGACAAGACCGAGCGTGACGGCCGGATTGAAGTGACCGCCGGAAATGTGACCCACGGCGAAGATCATCGCCATGACGGTAAAGCCGAGCGAAAGCGCCACGCCCGTGATGCCGGCGATCGGGAACGAGAACAGCGCCGCCCCCAGGATCGAGGCGACGAGTGCAAACGTTCCGATGAATTCCGCGGCAAGAGCCTTTGTCCGCATGTGTCCGTCCCCCATTGCTATCTGTGCTTCGCAGAAGAACGCACACTGCAGGCGGTGTTACTTGCCGAAGCGAGACAAGAAACACACCGCAAGATTCACTTACTAATGCTTCGATTGAACAGTGGGCAACAACCGAATTTGCGTATTGCGACCTCCCCCGTAACCTGGATGCAACGACGTGCGGGCATTTCGCCCGCCGGGGCTGGGCGATTCATCACTAGGAGGAATAAGTTGACGGGGATTCGGCGCACCGTAGACCCGCAAGAACTGGAAGCAAAATCATGGTAGCCATCGGAGCGGCCGGAGCCCCCCAGCAGAAGTCCGGGGCGGAATCGAAGCCGCAGCGCGCGAATCGTTACAGCGCCGCTGAGGTCCACGCGCTCAAGGCGCGCGATAACGTCACCAACTGGAAATACCTGGCGCACGTCTACATCGTCATCGCTGCGGCCCTCGCGGCGGGCATCTGGGCGTGGAGCGCTGCGATCGCGGGAGCCCAGTCATGGTGGGTGTCCGGTCCGGTGCTAGCCCTTGCGATCGTCGCGATCGGCGCCGCACAGCACCAGTTCGGCGGCGCGATCCACGAAGGCACGCACTACATGCTGTTCGCCGGTCGCAAGCTCAACGAGCTCGCATCCGATTGGCTCGCGGCCTATCCGATTTATACGACGACCTATCACTTCCGCCTGCATCACCTCGCGCACCACCAGTTCGTCAACGACCCCGTGCGCGATCCCGATATCAGCCAGCTCCACGATAGCGACCACTGGCTGGACTTCCCCATCACCCACGTGGAGGTGGCCTGGAAGCTCCTGAAGCAACTCTGGCTGCCGAACCTTTTTCGCTACACGATCACCCGCGCACGCTACAGCGCACTCGGGGCGGCGCAGAACCCCTATGCCGATCCCGACCGTCCCGGCTCCGTTCGCCCGCTCCGTGCCGGCATCCTCTTCGCAGCCGGCGCGCCGGCGATCTGCGTTCCGCTCGTCTACTATGGGCAGGCGCTTGCGGTCGCGATCGTTCTGCCCGCCCTGTGGGCCCTGGTGGTGACGATCCTCGCGCGTCTGCCCGACGACAACTACCCAACGACGCGGCTTGCTCCTGTGCGCCCGCTGCGGCAGATGGCGATCGAGCGCATCACCTATATGGCGCTGCTCTACGGTGCGCTTTCCGCCGTCGAGCTTGCCGGCTGGGGACCAGCCTGGACCTATTTCGGCTTGCTCTGGGTGCTGCCGCTATTCACGACGTTCCCGTTGTTCATGATCCTGCGCCAATGGGTGCAGCACGGTAATGCCGACCGCGGCCGCTATACGAACACGCGCGTGTTCCTCGTCGGCCCGCTGATGCGCTGGGCGGTGTTCCCCTGGGGCATGGATTATCACCTGCCGCACCACATGATGGCGTCGGTTCCGCACTACAATCTGCCCAAGCTGCACGAGGCGCTGCTCCGGGATCCCGAATACGCGGAGAAGGGTGTCATCGTCGAAGGCTTCTTCGGCAGCGATGGCTCGGATGGAACGCCGACGGCGTTCAGCGTTCTCGGGCCTGACCACGCGCCCAAGACCGAAGAAGCGATCTACGTCGACAACGCGGCCATCGAGTATGCGGACATAGCCGACGCGGCTGGCATCGCGCGCGAGGTGGAAGCCTCGCTACGGCGTCCAAACTAGACCATGATCGCTTCGGACTGATAGGGCAGAAGCGATCATGGTCTAGCACCACCGGCCGCAGCTTGGTGGCAGCATCTGACGGTCCAAGGGATACACGCCGCCCCAAAAGAAAAAGGCCGCGGACAGATGCATCTGTCCGCGGCCTTTTGTTTTTCCGTTGCAGCCGGTCACCACCAGGGGAACGGGCTCTTGTTGTAGTAGGGTCCGCGCTTGGCCCGGCGCTGCTGCGGCTGGTTGTAACCGAAGTTGCCCCAGCCGAACGGCCCGCCGTAGTAGCCCTCGTCGTCGTAATATTCGGGCTTCGGCTTCGGACGCAGGATGATGCCGCCCTGCGGCTCGCCGCTGAGCAGGACGATGAAGTCCGTCGCCTTGCCCGTCTCCTTGTGCGCGGCTTCATCGGAGATGATGAGCGAGGAGCCGGGAAGCATCAGCTCGGAAATCCGCTGCACTGTCTCCTCCGGAATTTCGACGCGGTCGAGCGCAGCCGCTGCCGCGTCGACGTCGGTCGGAATGGCCGGCACCGTGGCGTTGCGCGAATGGCGGTTCATGCCGCTGCTCTTTTCCGGCTCGCCCGGCTGGCGGCCGGCGATCGACACGACGTTCCAGCGCATCTCGCGGCCACCGGGCTTGTAGTCGACCGCTGTAAACGTGTGCGTTCCGATCGGCTGGTCGGGATCGCGGATGGTGATGTCGGTCTCGAAGACCGGCTCGAAGTCCTGACGGACGTAGAGCTTCATGGTCTTGAGGCTGACGAACACCGACACGGGCGAAAGCTTGCGCTCGGCCTCGCGAGCCGCGGCAACGGCGGCATCCTTTTCCGCCTCGGCAGCCTTCGCAGCCTCCTCGGCGCGATTGGCCTCTTCCAATGCCGGCTTCGTCTCAGCCTGCACCGCCTCGAGCTTTGCCTTCGCATCGGTAAGGCGCTTCTCGGCATTTGCCTTGGCGGTTTCAGCCTTGGTCACGGCTGCCGGCTTCTTGGCCTTGGAGAGCACGCGCTCGGCATAGGCGAGACTGTCCGTCGCGCGCTTCACGGCGAGCTCGGCGCCACGCAGCGCCTTTGCCGCCGCTGCGCTCTGGCGCGTCTTCTGCTTGGCATTGTCCCGCGCCTTCGTGGCGCGCGCCTCGAACTCGGCAACCTCCGCCGATCGCGCAGCGAACTGCGCCTGCAGTGCCGCGGTACGGGCAGCGAGGTCCGGCGGATCGTTGGGACCGCCGTTATAGCGGGTGTCTTTGCCCTCCGGAGCGGGCGCAGGCATGGTGATCGCAGCCGGCGTCAGCACGGCGACGCTGTCGCGGAACGGGGCCGGCTTGAACAGCTTCGGATGCGTGATCGCCGACGGCGCCACGTTGTTGCGCGAAACGATCACGCGCATGCCGAGCTTGGTCATGTCGAAGAGACGGCTGGCGAAGTCGTCGCGCAGCCGCACGCAACCGTGCGAAGCCGGATATCCGGGAAGTGCGCCGCTGTGCAGGGCGATGCCCGTCCAGGTGATGCGCTGCATGTAGGGCATCGCCGCGTCGTCGTAGCGGTTGGAGTAGTGCTCGCGATTCTTCTGCAGGATGGCGTAGATGCCGGGTGGGGTGTCGTTCGGCGTTGCGCCGCTCGAAATCGGACCCTGCATGATGGCCCCGTCCGCGTCGTAGATCGTGACGCGCTGATCGCCCAGCGAGACGATGGCGAGGCGGGGCGGCCCGGCTTGCCGGGCATCCTCCTGCGCATTCGCGGTCTTCTGGTTCTGCCGGGGCGCCGCGTCGGCGATAGGCGAAAATCCCGTGGCGGCCGCTGCCGCAAGCATCGCCAGGGAAAGGAGGGGAGTTCGGCGGCATTGCGCCCGCTGAGAAAGCATATCGTAACCCTTAGAAAGCCCTAACCGCTGATCTAACTAGAGAATTCCTAAACTCCGATTAGCGCGATTGGATCCACTTCAAATCGGCATCAGCGCCCCGGGGGAGAGGGGACGTCGATCATGGGTAGGCTGGCTATACAATTTACATCGATGGTCAAGGCGTTCAATTCATCAATCTGCCTAGTGGTATCCGCGGGTGCGGTTTTTTGCGGGAGGCAATGGGGCGATTTCGCGGTGCCGCCGGCGGCCGGGCGGCGCCTCCGGAACCCGCTGGAGGGCGGCGGCGCACGCGATTTGCAGGCGTGCCAACGGCACGAAGGGACCCGGGAGAGCGAGGGAGCGTTAGACCTCCGATCGCACCGGAGACAGCCCTATGACGACCTACGCGGCCAAGGCGGCATTTTTGGCCGCCGCCAGCATAACGGCCTACCTCGCCAGCGTACCCGCCGCCGTAGCTCGGGAGGCGGCGCGCTATGTCAAGACGCCGACGGGCTACCTGATGGTGCTGCGCCGTGGCGACGACGTGATCGCAAACCTCGAGAAGCTCGCCGAAACCGAAAAGCTGCCGAGCGCGAGCTTTACCGGCATCGGTTTTTTCAGCGATGTCACGTTCGGCTTCTACGACTTCGGAAAAAAGGAGTTTGCGCCCAAGACATTCCACGACGTCGAGGTCGCGGGCATGACCGGCAGCATTGCGTGGAAGGAGAATAAGCCGTCCGTCCACCTGCATGCCGTTGCGGCGGGGCGCGATTTCAATGCCGTCGGCGGGCACGTGCTGGATGCGAAGGTAGGCACGGGCTCCGCCGAGATCACCCTCCTCGTGCACGACCGGAAGTTGGAGCGTAAAGTCGACCCCGAGATCGGCGCCAACGTCCTCCAGCTGGAATGAGCGCGATTGTTCGCGCCGTGGCGCGAGAACGAGGCGGCGGCCGGCATTGCTGCCGCCCGCCAAAAACTTCCCGGATCCAGCCGGGCTTCCGTCTACTTGAGGGGCACGATCTCGTCGCCGCCACCGAACTTGTAGTTCACGCCCACTTTGACGGTTTGGAGATCGAGATCGCCCCTAAATCCATCCATCGTGTGGGGATCACCGGCGGCGCCACCGCCAATTCCGGTTTTTGTTCCGATGTAATTATAGTTGGCATGGCCAAGATCGACGTAGAGATACTCGCCCTTGATCGACCAGCTCTTGTTGAGCGCCAGTTCGACGCCGCCACCGACCGTCCAGCCCGTGGCCCATTTGCTGTCGCTGCTGACAGCGTGCAATCCCGCCGGTCCGCCACCGCCTTGGCCGGGCGGGACAATGCCGCCATTAAAGGTAGCTACTTGCTCTCCATCCGTCTTCGCCCATGCGAAACCACCGGTGCCGTAGATCAGCGCCGAACCAACGTCGACACCCAGACGGCCACGCAGCGTGCCCAGCCATTCGATTTCAGTGGTGATCGTCTTCGTGTAGCTGCCCCAGGCTCCGAAGGTCTGAGTCGTTCCGCTCACCGAACCGTCGATGTCCGAGTATGATACGTCGGCTTCAACGCCAAAGACCAAGTTTTCGTGCTGGAAGTTGATGCCGATCTGCCCGCCTCCGAAGCCGCCATCCAAATCGTAGCTTCGTGCCGCACTCGGCGGAAAGTGAGTGTTTGGATCGACGCCCTGGACGGTAAATGTTCCGTCGTGATCACCCCAACCGTAGCCGGCGTGAGCGCCGATGTAGAGACCGGTCCAATTTGAGGGCTTGCCGCTGTCGTGCGCCAGCACCGGCGCAGCCGAAAGCAAAAGTGCGCCGAAAGCGACGCAAACACCCGAACGCAACATAACACCCCCAACAACACGCCACAGGACGCAACAACTACTGGTAGCAGCTAGACTGCCGTGCGCGCGGCCTGTCGGCAAGTGTATGGTGGGGCGTCGGACTATTCATTTTCGACGATGTGTTGCAACCGCCACAGCCCCGCGGGGCGTAATTTCGGCAGACAACTCCTCGCCTGAAACTCGATCGTGCAGTTCCGCCACTGTTTTAGCAGTTCCGCCACTGTTTTAGATGTCGAGGTCCTGCGCGAAGGCGGCGTGCTCCTGGATGAAGCGGAAGCGGGCTTCCGGCTTCGATCCCATCAGCGCGTTGACGGCCTCGCCGATCTCGCTGCGGTCGCCGTCTCCGATCTCGACGCGCAGCAGCGTGCGCCGCTTCGGATCCATGGTGGTCTCCTTGAGCTGCACGGCATTCATTTCGCCGAGGCCCTTGAAGCGGCCGATCTCGACCTTCGCGCCCGGCTTGAACTCCTTGGCGATCAGCTCCGCGCGGTGCGCCTCATCGCGTGCGTAGACCGATTTCGCCCCGTGCGTCAGCTTGAAGAGCGGCGGCACTGCGAGGAACAGGTGGCCGTTCTCGATCAGCTCCGGCATCTGCTGGTAGAAGAACGTGATCAGCAGCGAGGCGATGTGGGCGCCGTCGACGTCGGCGTCCGTCATGACGATCACGCGCTCATAGCGCAGGTCTTCGTCGTTGTACTTCGAGCCGGTGCCGACGCCGAGCGCCAGCACGAGGTCGGAGAGAAGCTGGTTCTGCGCCAGCTTCGCCGACGAGGCATTCGCCACGTTGAGGATCTTGCCGCGCAGCGGCAGCACCGCCTGCGTTTCCCGCTGGCGCGCGCTCTTGGCGGAGCCGCCGGCCGAGTCGCCCTCGACGATGAAGATTTCCGTGCCGGCCGCGGCCTGGATCGTGCAGTCGGCAAGCTTGCCGGGCAGGCGCAGCTTGCGGGTTGCCGACTGGCGGCCGACCTCCTTTTCGCGCCGGCGTTTGAGGCGTTCCTCGGCCTGGTCGATCGTCCACTCGAGCAGCTTGGTCGCCTGCTGCGGGCTTTCCGTCAGCCAGTGATCGAAGGCATCCTTCACCGTCGACTCGACGATGCGGGTCGCCTCCTGCGTTGCGAGCTTGTCCTTCGTCTGGCCCTGGAACTCCGGCTCGCGGATGAACACCGACAGCATCGAAGCCGCCGTGCCCATCACGTCTTCCGCCGTGATCTGCGCCGCTTTGCGGTTGCCGATCCGGTCGCCGAACTCGCGCAGGCCCTTCGAGAGTGCCGAGCGCAGGCCGTTCTCGTGCGTGCCGCCTTCGCCGGTCGGGATCGTGTTGCAGTAGGAGCGGGAGAAGCCGTCGGCATCCGCAACCCAGGCCACCGCCCATTCCACGGAGCCGTGCTTGCCTTCGCGCTCGATGTTGCCGGCGAAAAGCTCCTTGGTGACGAGCGTCTGTCCCGCGATCTCGGAGGAAAGATAGTCCTTGAGCCCGCCCGGGAAATGGAACTCCGCTTCCGCGGGCGTGTCATCGCTGATGAGCGAAGGATCGCACTTCCAGCGGATCTTCACGCCGCCGAAAAGGTACGCCTTGGAGCGCGCCATCTTGAAGAGGCGCGCCGGCTTGAAGTGCGTGCTCTTGCCGAAGATTTTCTCGTCCGGATGAAAACGCACCTTGGTGCCGCGCCGGTTCATCACCGGGCCGAGCTTTTCCAGTTTCCCCTGCGGTATGCCGCGCGAGAACGTCATGCGGTAGAGCTGCTGGCTGCGCGCCACCTCGACTTCGCAAACGTCCGTCAGCGCGTTGACGACCGACACGCCGACGCCGTGCAGACCACCCGAGGTATTATAGGCTTTGCCTTCGAATTTGCCGCCGGCATGCAGCGTGCACATGATGACTTCGAGGGCGCTCTTGTTCTTGAACTTCGGGTGCGGGTCGACCGGCATGCCACGGCCGTTGTCGGCGACGGAGAGGAACCCGTCTTTTTCCAGCTCCACCTCGATCCACGTGGCGTGACCGGCGACGGCCTCGTCCATGGAGTTGTCGATCACCTCGGCGAAAAGGTGGTGCAGCGCCTTCTCGTCCGTGCCGCCGATATACATGCCCGGGCGACGGCGCACCGGCTCGAGGCCTTCCAGAACCTCGATATCGGCGGCTGTGTAGGCCTCGGAGGCATCGGTCGTGCGGCGACCGCGGGCCGTCTTTTCGGTCATTGAGCTTTCGATCGTTGAGAAGAGGTCGCGAACGGCTCCGGCCATGCGTCTTTCCCGTCGAGGCAGCGCGCCGCGGCACGGAACGCGGGGACGTGGGGCCGGGAGCGGCGAATCCCTTATGTGTGGTTGCCGAGACCTCGCACGGGGGAGGCGGATTTGGCAAGCCTGCCGCCGGCCCACGCACTGAACAGCCCCATTAAGCCATTGCGGCGCCGGGAAAACCTGTCGCTGCGCAGCGCGCCCGTGTTGGCGGCCGCCGCGACATGTTTCGACAATTTGCGCGATCGAACCAAAGCAATCTTAGGGGTTGCGGCGGATCGTGCCTGATCGTGCATGCGCATCCACGACCGGCATATAGGAGCGAGAGATCATGGCATCTACCAAGGCCCAATGCTGCGCCGACCAGACCGAGGAAACCCAGACCGAGGAAACAACGCGCGAGGCTTCGGCGATCTTCCACTCGGCGACCGCGCTGCAGAAGGCCGTCGACGGTCTTCTCTGCTCCGGTTTCGACCGCGACGACCTCAGCGTGCTGGGCAGCGACAAGGCGCTGCGTGAGAAGTTCGGCGCCGACATACCCGCTGCCGAAGCACTCGCCGACGATCCGGCGACACCCCGCGCCACATATGTCTCCAGCGACTCTCGCACCGAAGGTCTCGCCGCCCTTGCCGGCATTCCCGTGTACGTCGGCGGCGTGGGCGCGGCCGCCATCGCTGCGCTGGAAGGCGCCGCGGCTATCGCCACCGCCGGCGCGGCGGTGGGCGTTGGCGCACTCGCCGGCTGCGTTGGCCTCTATGCCGCACGGCGCATGGAGAAGCGCCACGCCGACCAGATCGAGAAGCACCTGAATAACGGCGGTCTGGTGCTATGGGTGCGCACGGACGACGAAGCGCGCGAAAAGAAAGCGCTCGACGTGCTGCGCGCTGCCAATGCCGAGGACCTGCACATGCACACGGTGACCCTGCCTTGCGGGGTGGACACCGTGCCGTTCCACGACGCCCAGCCCGATCCGTTCCTCAAGTTTTGACGCCGGGGTGTTCCTGCCGCGCCGCGGAACCCCTTGCAGCCCGCATCTTCCATGACGGCGGGGCATATATGCGGAAGCCGGCCGAAGGGCCCGCTTCCGCTTTTTTGTGACCGGCCCGCGGCTCTTACCCGCACGGGATCGCCTTCCCCGCCGCGGCGGGCTAGATAGGCGCCGCCGCGCGAGCGCCCGCTTCGCTGAACGCCAGCCTCGCCGGAAACCGCCAGCCTATGACGACGGTGACCAATGCCGCCCGATTCGCAATCCGCACCCGCTGCAACGCTTGCCCCATCGCCGCCGCGCGCGCTCGCGCCATACCTTCTGATGGTGCTGCCGGGCGTCGTTTGGGGCGGTAACGCCATCGTCGCGCGGGCTTTTGCAGGCGAGTTGCCACCGGTCGGGCTCGCTTTCTGGCGCTGGATGCTGGCGGCGCTCCTGGTGTTGCCGTTCGCCTGGCCGCACGTGCGCCGCGATGCGCCGGCCATGATCCGCGCCTGGCCGATCATGGTGCTGCTCTCGGCGCTGGGCATCGCCTTCTTCAACGCCGCGCTCTACATCGCCGCCCACACGACGACCGCGCTCAACATCCTCATGCTGCAGGCGGCGATGCCGGTGCTGATCGTCGCCGCGACGTTTCTTCTTTTCAACGACCGCATAACGGCGCGGCAGGGGGCAGGCGTGGCGCTGTCCCTGGCGGGTGCGACGACGCTGATCACCCACGGCGATCCGCACGTTCTCACCGACCTCGCGTTCAACGTCGGCGATCTCTGGATGCTCGCCGCCTGCATACTCTACGCGGTCTATACGGCGTTGCTGCGTCTGCGGCCCGCGGTGCACTGGCTGAGCTTCCTCTTCGCCATATTCTTCTTGGGCGCGATGCTGCTCTTGCCGTTCTACATCGGCGAAACGCTGCTCGTGCAGCCGATGCCGGTGAGCGTGCGCTCGCTGCTGGCGATCGGCTATGTTTCGCTGTTCGCGTCCGCGATCGGATACGGCGCTTTCAATCGGGCTGTCGAGCTGCTCGGCGCGAACACCGCGGGGCTTTCCGTCTATCTCGTGCCGGTATTCGGCACGGTGTTCGCCGTGCTGTTGCTGGGCGAGCGGCCGGAGCTTTACCAGCTCGCCGGCATCGCGCTCATCGTTGCGGGAATTCTTCTCGCGGTGCGCCGCACGTCCTAGCCGGGATTCTTTCTAACCGGGTACGTTGTCGATCAGCCGCGTCGAGCCGAGCCACGCGGCGCCGAGCACGCGCAGTGGGCGCGGCCCCATGTCACCGATAAGACGCAGGGTATCGGCCTCGCGTACGGCGATGTAGTCGACCTTCGTAAATCCGGCGCCCCTGAGCTTGGCCGCCGCCACGGCGCAAAGCGCCGCCAGCTCGGAAAGCTCCTGAACCGGCGCAGGTTCGCTCGGGTCGATCACGAGCGGCCGCGGGCGCGGCGCCTTGCGCGGTCCCGCTTCGCCATGCAGCGCTTCTTTCGCCTCGGCCGCAACCTCGCGCAGCACGCGGTTGAGCGCCGGCGCTATGCTGCGCTCCTGCGCCGAGAGATAGACGTTGCGCGAGGACAGCGCGAGACCATCCGGCTCGCGCACCGTATCGACGCCCACGATGCGCACCGGGACGTTGAGATCGCGCACCATCTGCCGGATGACGCAGAGCTGCTGGTAGTCTTTTTCGCCGAAGACGGCGACGTCGGGCGTCGCTGCGCCGAACAGCTTGGCGCACACGGTTGCGACGCCGCCAAAGAAGTGCGGCCTGAAATCGCTTTCGAGCCCCTGCGCGGCGCCTGCGGGAAGAATGCGGGTGGCGAAGCCGTCCGGATACATGTCCGCCGGCCGCGGCGCCCACACGAGATCGCAGCGCTCCCCGGCGAGCTTGGCGAGATCGCCCGCCTCATCGCGCGGATAGCGCGCCAGATCCTCGTTGGGCGCGAACTGGCTCGGATTGACGAAAATCGACACGACGGTCCTGTCGGCCAGCTCCGCAGCACGCCGGACGAGTGTCAGATGTCCCGGATGCAGCGCCCCCATGGTGGGAACGAGCGCAACGGTGTGGCCGTTCTTCCGCCATTGGCGAATCCCATCGCGCAATTCGGCAACGCTACGCACGACCTTCGATTGTGTGGTCACCGTCAAGCCTCGCAACCCCGTATCCGCCGCATGGTCTGGCGAGGCTTAAAGGCGCCGTCAAGCCTGTGTATGCGCGTCCCGGGAGCGCAAGCGCGCTTCCTGGCGATTTGCTAATGTATCGGTTCGTCGAATCGTTGCGGCGGCAGAACGGTGAGGGCGCGATGGTCGCAGTAAAGCCAGTCGAAGCGGAAGACGAGATTGAGGCGCGGGCCCGGCTCGTACCCCCGCGCGATGAAATTGCTGCCAGCCATCTCGTCGACGAGCACCGTCTGGTCGACCGCCTCATCGAGCGCGCCGTGTTCAGCGAGGACGAGCGCAGGCGCGCCGCGGAGCTGGCGCGCCGTCTGGCCACTGCGGCGCGCAGCGGCAAGGGCAGACAGGCGGGCGTCGACGCTTTCATGCGCGAATATGGCCTTTCCAGCGAGGAAGGCGTCATCCTCATGTGTATAGCCGAGGAGCTGCTGCGCATCCCCGATACCGAGACCGCGGACGAGCTGATCGCCGAGAAGCTGGCCGACGGCCAGTGGGAGAAGCATCGCGGGCATTCCGACAGCCTGTTCGTCAACGCCTCGACCTGGGCGCTGATGCTCACCGGCCAGATCGTCAAGATGCGCGAGGCGCAGGGCGCCAATCCGTTCGATGCCGTGAAGCGCCTCATTGCCCGGTCCGGCGAGCCGGTGATCCGGCAGGCGGTGCGCCACGCGGTGCGGCTCCTGGGCGACCAGTTCGTGCTTGGACGCAACATCGCCGACGCGATTGCCCGCGCCGGTGAGTACCAGGCGAAGGGCTACCTGCTTTCGTACGATATGCTCGGCGAGGCGGCCCGCACGCAGAAGGACGCCGACATCTACTTCGAGCGCTATCTGGCCGCGGTCGACGCCGTGGGGCAGGCGGCAGGCCCCTTCGGCGTTGCCCATTCCGATGCGCTCTATGGCCGCCCCGGTCTGTCGGTAAAGCTCTCCGCGCTGCACCCGCGCTTCGAGCCGGGCAAGGAGGAGCGCCTCGCCTCCGAGCTGGCGCCGCGCATGCTCACGCTCGCCCGCGCCGCGCGCTCCCGCGGCCTCACCGTCACCATCGATGCCGAGGAGCAGGATCGCCTCGATCCGACATTGCAGATTTTCGCCGCGACGCTCACCCATCCCGCGCTCGACAACTGGAACGGCCTCGGCATTGCCGTGCAGGCCTACGGCAAGCGCGCGATCCCGACGCTGCGCTGGCTGCGCCGCCTTGCCGAGCGCACCGGCAAACGCATCCCCGTTCGCCTCGTGAAGGGCGCCTATTGGGACAGCGAGGTCAAATGGGCACAGGAGCGCGCGCTGGCGGACTATCCCGTCTTCACGCGCAAGCTGCACACGGATGTCTCCTATCTCGCCTGCGTGCGCCTGCTCGTCAGCGACGCCAAGGCGTTCTACCCGCAGTTCGGCACGCACAACGCCTATTCGATCGCGGCGGCGCACGTGGCGGCGGGTCCGGTGTCCATCGAGTTCCAGCGCCTCCACGGCATGGGCGATGCCCTCTATGACGAGATGGTCGGCGTGCGCGGCATCCGCCGGCCGTGCCGCATCTACGCGCCCGTCGGCAGCCACGAGGACCTGCTGGCCTATCTCGTGCGCCGCCTGCTGGAGAACGGCTCCAACACCTCGTTCGTCAACCGGCTGGCCGCCGGCGAGGCACCCATCGCCGACATCATCCGCGATCCGGTGGAGACGGCGGAGGCGGAGCGCACCACCGGGCAGGCGGCACAACCCGCCATCGTCCCCCCGCGCGAAATCTTCATGCCGGAGCGGATGGCGGCGAGCGGCCTCCCGTTGACGGAAGCTTCCGTTCGCCATGCGCTGTTCACCGAGATGGGCGACGCGCTCGACGATGTCTACGAGGCAGGCCCCATCATCGGCGGCAAGGCGCAGACCGGCGGCGAGGCGGCGAGCATCGTCACCTGCCCGCACGACCGGCGCGAGCGCATCGGCACCGTGCGCGTGACGACACTCGCCCAGGCCGACACCGCCATCGACCGGGCAACGGCCGCCGCCGGCGCCTGGAACAAGCTCGGCGGCGAGGGACGCGCGAAGATCCTCACGGCCGCCGCCGATCTTTTCGAGCGCGACAAGGCGCGGCTCATGGCCATCATCGTGCGCGAGGCGGGCAAGACGCTGGAGGATGCCCAGGGCGACGTACGCGAAGCGGTCGATTACCTGCGCTATTACGCCCTGCACGCACGGCGGCTGTTCGTCGGGCCCATGGAGCTGCGCGGACCGACGGGCGAGCGCAATACGCTGACGCTCGACGGTCGCGGCGTCTTCGCCTGCATCTCGCCGTGGAATTTCCCCCTCGCGATTTTCACCGGGCAGGTCGCTGCGGCCCTCGCCGCCGGCAATGCGGTGCTCGCCAAGCCGGCCGAGCAGACGCCCATCACCGCTTTCATGGCGACGCGCCTTCTGCACGAAGCTGGCGTGCCCGGCGACGTTTTGCAGTTTCTTCCCGGTAGCGGCCGTCTCGGCGAGGCGCTCGTCAAGGATACGCGCGTCAAGGGCATCTCCTTCACGGGATCGAACGCAACCGCCTGGGCCATCCAGCGCGCGCTCGCCGACCGGCGCAGCGCCATCGTGCCGTTCATCGCCGAAACCGGCGGCATCAACGCCATGATCGCGGATTCGAGCGCGCTCCCCGAGCAGGTGGTGCGCGATGCCGTCCGCTCCGCCTTCAACAGCGCCGGCCAGCGCTGCTCGGCGGCGCGCGTGCTCTTCGTGCAGGAGGAGATCGCCGACGACACGATCGAGATGCTCGTCGGCGCCATCCAGATGCTCGATATCGGCGATCCGTTCGATTACGCGACGGACATTGGCCCCGTCATCGACGAGGACGCCCAGGACTTCCTCGACGGACACAAGATCCGCATGCAGCGGCAAGGGCGCCAGCTCGTAGACCTGATGCTGCCCGAGGCGTGTCACGCCGGAAGCTATGTCACGCCGGCCGCCTTCGAGATCGACAGCCTCGACGTGCTCGAGGGCGAGGTGTTCGGGCCCATCCTCCATGTGGTGCGCTATGACCGCGGCGCGCTGCCCAAGGTCATCGGCGCGATCAACGCCACCGGCTACGGGCTGACGCTGGGCCTGCACAGCCGCCTCGAAGGCGTGGCCGACTACGTCGCCGAGCACGCGCGCGTCGGCAATATCTACGTCAACCGCAATCAGATCGGCGCGGTGGTGGGCGTGCAGCCCTTCGGCGGGGAGGGGCTTTCCGGCACCGGGCCGAAGGCCGGTGGTCCCGACACGCTCCGCGCCTACGCGACGGAGCGGGTGCGTTCCACCGATATTACGGCGACCGGCGGCAATCTGGAGCTGCTGGGCCCCGGCACCGTGCCCGGCCGTTAAGGCATCCGGGGGATATTGCGGGGCGGCCCGCGGATCGTCATGCTGCGGAAAATGACAACGCAGTGTTCCAGGAACGTACAACGGCCTTCGAGATGATCACGCGCAAACCTGCCAGCCCGACCCGGGAGCAATCCGGTGCCACCGCCGCCGGGTCCGCGCCTGCACCCCGTGCCGAGCATCAGGTGCCCGCGCGCGAAGTCTCCTCCGACGCCGAGGTCGCCGAATTCATCGCCAGGATGAAAGCCGTGGCGGCGCCCGCCACCGGCGAGCGCGGACGGCTCCTCTTCGCGATGGATGCCACCATGAGCCGCGCGCCGACATGGCAGATGGCGCTGGCGATGCAGAGCGAGATGTTTGCCGCCGTGAAAGCCGTAGGCGGCCTCGATGTCCAGCTCGTCTACTTTCGCGGCACGTCCGAATGCCGTGCATCCAAGTGGGTGAGCGATCCCGATGCGCTGGCCCGCCTCATGCGCTCCGTCGCCTGCGAGGGCGGGCTGACGCAGATCGGCCGCGTTCTCACCCATGCGCTCGATGAGAGCCGCCGCGGCAAGGTCAATGCGATCGTCTACGTCGGCGACAGCATGGAGGAGGACATAGACCAACTCTGTGCCCGTGCCGGCGAGCTCGGGCTGCTCGGCGTGCCGGTGTTCATGTTCCAGGAGGGTGCCGACGAGACGGCGGCCCGCGCCTTCCGCGAGATCGCGCGGCTCACCAAAGGCGCCTTTTGCCGCTTCGACCGCGGCTCGGCGCGGCAGCTGCGCGATCTGCTCACGGCGGTTGCCGTCTACGCCGCCGGTGGCCGCAAGGCGCTGCTGGCGCTCAGCGGCCGGGGAGAGGCGGGGTCCGGTGCACGCCTTCTGCTGCCCCAACTCGGCGCCGGAACGGCGGGCGACTGATGCTCTATCTCACGCTTGGACTGCTCGCGCTCGCTCTGGGACTGATGGCCATGCGCAGCTTCGCGCAGGCGAACCCGGCAGCCGTTGCGCGCCGCATGCGTGTCGCCGGTGGCATCGTCGTTCTGCTCATGTCCGGTCTTCTGTTTCTACGCGGTGGCGCGGCCATCGCCGTGCCGCTCGCCATGCTCGGCTCCTGGCTCCTGTGGGGACGCAACGCGCCGCCCTGGCTCGGCGGCGGTGGCGCCCAGCGTTCGCCGGGACAAACCTCGCGCATCACGACCGACCACCTCGAGATGGAGCTCGATCACGATACCGGCGCGATGTATGGGCGCGTGCTGAAGGGCATGTTCGCGGGCCGCGACGTTTCCTCGCTCGGCCCCACGGATCTTGCACTGCTTTGGCAGGATTGCCGCCACACCGACCCGCGCTCGGCGCAGCTCATCGAGGCTTATCTCGACCGCATCCATCCCACCTGGCGTGAGGATATGGCCCGCGGGGAATCCGACATGAGCCGCGGCCCCGGCGGACGCATGACGCAGGAAGAGGCGCTGGAAATCCTCGGGCTCGGCGCGGGCGCCGATGGCGATGCCGTGCGCCGCGCGCACCGCGAGCTGATGAAAAAGCTGCACCCCGACCGCGGCGGCTCGACGTATCTCGCCGCGAAGATCAACGAGGCGAAGGACGTTGCCCTCGAAGCGCTGCAGGAGTAGCCGGAAATCCCGGCGGTGCGGCGCTGGGCTACTGCGCCCGGGTGACGAAGCAGTCGATCTTGAGGTTTTTCAGCCGCGAGCAGGTCTCGTTCGCCGCGGTCGCCTCGAAGCCCCGGAAACGCGCCCGGTAGAACTTGCTGCCGCCGCTCTGCACCGGCAGCGAGACCGCATTATAGCCATCGAGCATACCGGCGGCGCGCTGGCGCGCCGCTGACATGCGCCGCTCGGCTTCCGCCTCATTGGCGAAAGCACCGATCTGGATCTCGAACGGGCCCCTTGCGCCGGAGCGTGCGGGCGGGGTAGCGGGCGGTGCGCTGCGAACGGCGACGGGCTGCGGCCGCGGTGAAGGCTCGTCCATTTCGAGGTGCGCAGCCTGCGCCTGGAGCGTCGAGGGACGCAGGGCGCCGGTCTCCGGCACGAAGCGCGGGAAGGCTTCCCCACGCGGCGCATCGGTTGCTGCCGGTAGTGTGCTGGCGGAGGCACCCGCGACGGCGAAGTGCCCTCGCTCGTGGCTCCGGTTCGGGCGCGGGGCCTGAGCGTCGGCATCGATGCGGACCGCGCGAACCTTGGCGACGGCAATATCGCTGCTCCGCTCGCGGGCGGCGGGTGCCGGCGGCGGAGGTGGCAGTCGCGGTGCCTCGGCAACCTGGCGTGGGGGACGAGCGGGCTCCGGTTGCGGCGCGCGCGCGACGAGTGCCGGCTTGCGCGTCACGGTGCGAGAAGCCTTCGGCAGCGCCTTGTTGATGATCTGCTGCATCTTCGCGTTGCGCGAAGCGGCCGTCTTGCCGCCGAACACGGCGGCGACGACGTGCTTGCCGTCGCGCCGCACCGAGGAGACGAGGTTGAAGCCCGAGGCGCGCGTATATCCGGTCTTGATTCCGTCGGTGCCCGCATAGCGGTGCAGCAGCGTGTTGTGGTTGCGGTAGTTCTTGCCGCGGAAGCTGAAGCTTCGGGTCGAGAACAGCCGATAGTGCGTCGGGAAGTCGTCCTGCAGGCGCAGGCCGAGGGTGATCATGTCGCGCGCCGTCGTCGTCTGGCCGGAATCGGGCAAGCCGGACGCGTTGCGGAAGGTCGTGTTCGCCATCCCGAGCTGACGCGCCTTCTGGGTCATCAACCGCGCGAAGTTGGCTTCCGTGCCGCCGATGTGCTGGGCGAGGGCAACCGCGACGTCATTCGCAGACTTGGTTACCAGCGCCTTGATGGCTTCGAGGACTGTCAGCTCCTCGCCCGGATCGAGGCCGAGCTTGGAAGGCGCGACGGCCGCACCGGCCTCCGTCATTTTGATCTTGGAGCCATAATTCAGCCGGCCCATCTCGATGAGCTCGAACGTGATGTAGAGGGTCATCATCTTGGTGAGGGAGGCGGGGTAGACGCTTCTGTCGCCCCCGGAATTGTGCAGCACAGCGCCCGTATTGGCATCGACAACCATCGATGCAGCACGCACCTCGTCGGCACGCGCAGGTGCTCCGAGGGTCATCGCCGCGGCCAGCAGAACGGCCGCCATCCGTAACGCTTGGCGCCAACGTCCGGGGTCGGCCAACTTCAGTACGCCCAACATCAACTGCCGATCTCACCATTCCCTGCGAAGCTGCAAACCGTGCAGGGATACTCGAACTACGCGAAGGGGTTAGGCCGATCCCCCGAGGCGCTTCCATATGCCTGCTATGGCCATAAGGGAGCACCGTTTTAGGGCCCATTTGCGGCGTTCAGGGCAGGAGAGCCGGAGACCGTCCGCCTTATCCTTTCCGCCGGTTCACCATAACCGCCAGAGCCCTGCGGTTGGGTTAACCCCGGCCGGGCGGGCGTTTATATTGCGCCGCGAAAATGACTTGAAGATTTGTGCAGTGCGTATAAAAATTACAGCGAGTGAGGTCCTGATCGGGGCCGGGGGCACTGCGCTGCGTCTTTATCGTTTCGACAGTCTCAACACGGATGGCACCATGATTAGGAATTTCGAGGACATGCAGAAGCTGGGTCAGACCAACGTCGACAGCGCTATGAAATTGTTCGGCGAGTGGAACAAGAACTGGCAGGCGATCGCGGCCGAGATGAGCGATTACACCAAGCGCTCGTTCGAAGAGAGCACCGCTACGCTCGAAAAGCTCATGTCGTCGAAGTCGGTTGAGCAGGCCGTCGAGATTCAGACGAGCTATGCCAAGCGCGCCTACGACGATTATATGCAGCAGGTGTCCAAGATCGGCGGCATGTATGCTTCTATGGCCAAAGAGGCCTATAAGCCCGTAGAGAAAATCATGCAGAACGGCGCCTGAGAGCCTAGTCTTCGCTGCTGCGGCATCAAAAACGAAGGCTCGGCCCCGGCCGGGCCTTTTTTGTGTCCGCTTGGCTCCCCATCATAAGCTTCCGGAGACCTTGGCGGCCTATGCCTCGTGTCCCAGGAAGTTGCCGGGAAGGCTGGAGAATAGGACTGACGGGACATTTACAGCCACGGGCGGCGTTGCGTATCGTCTGTAGGAGCGATGCGCGAGAGCGCTTGATAGGCAGCGGGCCGGCGCAAGGGCGCGACCCAGGGACGGACTTTGGCATTTATGGCG
>Ga0180216_1000134_pt1 | contig 91870 bp, 86 predicted proteins | sample eDN3rd37CBELigMG_FD_128879 | JGI IMG/M metagenome (GOLD analysis project Ga0180216, IMG submission 128879) | Enriched Miracle-Growth compost microbial communities from Emeryville, California, USA - eDNA 3rd pass 37_C BE-Lig MG (version 2)... ... | reverse complement strand
GGTGTCGCAGTCAGGGAATGAGTGAGGCCTCCGGTATCTGGGTTTAGCGACCAAGCAAAACCTGGATATCTCGGAGACCTCGTGCCCAGCGTAGCGGTAGCGGGGCGAGCGGACCTCACCGACGCGCAGTGGGCGCGTCTGGCTCCGCTGCTGCCTCCCGTGTCGAAGATCGGCCGTCCACCGAAGTGGCCGAAACGCCAGCTCATCGACGGGATCCGCTGGCGCATCCGCGTCGGCGCCCCGTGGCGGGACGTCCCGGACCGCTACGGTCCCTGGCAAACCGTCTACGGGCTGTTCCGCCGCTGGCAACGTGACGGCACCTGGGCACACGTGCTGACCCGGTTGCAGACCATCGCCGACGCCGCCGACCAGATCGCCTGGGACGTCAGCGTCGACTCGACGATCATGCGGGCGCATCAGCACGCCGCCGGCGCCCGCCGCGAGGGCAGCGAGCAGGTCGAACCGCCCGGCGGTGTCGTGACCGAACCGGCCGACCACGCGTTGGGTCGCTCCCGGGGTGGATGGACGACGAAGCTGCATCTGGCGTGCGAACAGCATCGACGGCCGCTCGCGCTGCTACTGACAGCCGGTCAGCACGGGGACAGTCCGCAGTTCACCGCCGTGTTGGACGCGATCCGGGTACCGCGGTTCGGTGCCGGCCGGGCGCGCACGCGACCGGATCGGGTGCTGGCGGACAAGGCCTACAGCTCCCGGGCGAACCGGGACTACCTGCGTAAACGTGGGATCAGAGCCACCATTGCGATCCCGTCCGATCAGCTCGCCCACCGCCGCAACCGCGGCTCCGATGGTGGGCGACCACCGGTCTTCGACCGCACCGTCTACCGACAGCGGCATGCCGTCGAATGCGGCATCAACCAACTCAAGCAGTTCCGGGCGGTGGCCACCCGCTTCGACAAGCTCGCAGTGCGGTATCTGGCCACCGTCCAGATCGCCGCAATCAGTCAGTGGCTATGAGGCAGCGACCTTTTGAAACACGCCCTAGCCGTCAGGGTGCGCCCTCAGGGTTGCCGGAGCAGTTCGGCATCGAGCGGTTCGATCTCGAGAACCGCTCCGTCGGCCTGCGCGTAGTAGCCGTTCCGCAGTCTCCACTGCCGGGCGTGGGCGAGTTCCGAGCGCCATCCGGCCAGATAGTACTTCCGGGCGAGCCCGAGCAGGACCGGCAGCGAGGGGGTTCCGTCCCGGACCGTCGCGCGTCCCCTCAGACGCAGGACGTGCTCGGAGGACCGTGCAGGCCCCGGCAGGTCGAGCAGCACCACGACGTCCGGATTCGCTCGGGCGTTCCGGGCGACCACCGACGCCTGCGACGTCCCGAGGTGCAGCCGTCCGCCGCGCGCGAAGAACCACAGCGGCGTCATCGCCGGTCGCCCCTTCGGTGTGCGGGTCGCGACCCGCGCGACCATCGACGACTCCAGATAGGTCCGGACCAGGGGGTCGTCGGGCCTCATTGCTCCGACTCCTCGCGCAGACTGCCGTAGTACCAGGCGGTTTCCCGTTCCGCGCGGAAGACGAACCACGCGAGACCGTCCGGAGCGGACGGGTCGTCGGGAGGGTGGTCGGCGGGAAGCATGGATCCGCGCAGGTTCATCGCACGCAGGTCGAACCAGAACGACCCGTCGTCGAGGATCAGAGTCGCCCTGTCGAACGCGATCCCGGCGGGTAGCGCGGACGGGTCCAGTCCGACATACAGATCGTCGCGCCGGATCACCTTCGCAGGGAGGGCCTCGATGCGCCCCTCGACGACGAATGCGACCGCGGCGCGACCACGTCGTTCCAGGTCGTCCGCGATCGACTCCGGATCGACCCTCTGGGTGATTCGCCCCATGCCACCTCCTGAGGAAGATCGCTAGTGGTTGCGCAGCGCGTCGATCAGTTCGTCCTTCTTCATGTCGGAGTAACCGGTCATGCCCAGTTCCTTCGCACGCTTCTTCAGGTCGTCGACGGTCCAGTCCTCGTAGGAGCCGGACTTGCCGCCCTTCTTCCCGACCTCCGACTTGCCCTCGTTCGCAGCGGCATTGGAGATCCGGGCCGCCTTCTCCTTCGAGGCGCCGTCCTCGCGCAGCTCCTCGTACATCTTCTCGTTCTTGATCGACGGATTCGGCATCGCCTTCCCCTTTCCGTGTCTTCCGGACGGGTACCCGACGACACCGGACCCAATCAGAGGATATGTGGTCTGCGACACATCGTGTGATAGACCTTGGGCATGTATCCAGGGAACTTCGTCGCCACTTCGCCCGACAAATCCGCGATCATCCGCCCCGCCACCGGGGAGTCGCTGACCTATCGCGAACTCGACGAACGCTCGATCCGGCTGGCGAAGTACCTGAGGTCCCTCGGCCTCGAGCGCGGCGATCACATCGCCCTGATCTCGAACAACGACCTGCGGGTCATGGAGGTCTACTGGGCGGCCCTGCGCTCGGGTCTCTACATCACCGTCGTCAATCGGCACCTGACCGCGGCCGAGGCCGCCTACATCGTCGACGACTGCGGCGCGAAGGCCCTCGTCGTATCTGCTCAGGCGGTCGATGCGGTCGACCTGTCCCCCGGCGCCTATCCCGGCGTCACCCACCGGTTGGTGTTCGGCGGGGCGCTGGACGGTTTCGAGGAGTACGAGGCCGCGCTCGCCCCGTTCGACGCGGCACCGCTCGACGACCAGCCGCGCGGCCAGGACATGCTGTACTCGTCGGGCACCACGGGCCGGCCCAAGGGCATCAAGCCGAAGCTTCCGGACGGGCAGGTCCAGGACATCCCCGACCCGTACACCGCGGTCTTCGCCCCGATGTACGGGTTCGACGACAGCACCGTCTACCTGTGCCCCGCGCCGCTGTACCACGCTGCGCCGCTGCGTTTCTGCGGCACGATCCAGTCGGTCGGCGGCACCGTGGTCCTCATGGACCGTTTCGATCCCGAGGAGGCACTCGCGCTCATCGACCGGTACTCGGTCACGGCGAGCCAGTGGGTGCCGACGATGTTCGTCCGGATGCTCAAGCTCCCCGAGGAGACCCGCGCGAAGTACGACGTGTCGAGCATGAAGGTCGCGATCCACGCCGCGGCACCGTGCCCGCCCGAGATCAAGCGCGCGATGATCGAATGGTGGGGACCGGTGATCAACGAGTACTACGCCTCCACCGAGGGCGCCGGTGCGACGTTCATCGACTCCGCACAGGCGCTCGCGCATCCAGGCTCGGTGGGCCGCGACGGAGGCCTGGGCACCGTCCACATCTGCGACGACCAGGGGCAGGAGCTGCCCACCGGATCGATCGGCACGGTGTGGTGGGAACGCGACGAGCGTCCGTTCGAGTACCACAACGACCCGGTGAAGACGGAACAGGCGACGCACCCCGAACATCCGACGTGGACGACCAGCGGGGACATCGGTTATCTGGACGAGGAGCGCTATCTCTACCTCACCGACCGGGCCGCGTTCACGATCATCTCGGGTGGCGTGAACATCTACCCACAGGAATCCGAGAACGTCCTCACTCTGCATCCGAAGGTGTTCGACGTCGCGGTGATCGGCGTGCCGAACGAGGAGATGGGTGAGGCGGTCAAGGCCGTCGTGCAGCTCGTCGACGGGGTCGAACCGAGTCCCGAACTCGAGCAGGAACTGCTCGCCTACGTCCGCGACCGCGTGTCGCACTTCAAGGCGCCGCGCAGCATCGACTTCTCCGACGACCTCCCGCGCACCCCCACGGGCAAACTCGTCAAGCACAAGCTCCGTGCGCGCTACGTGGAGCCGGTGCGCGGATGAGCCGCCCGACCACCGACCCGACCCTGGTGCTCGACGAACTCGCCGGGCGGTTGCCCGCCGGCGCGCTGGTCACCGATCCCGACATCCTCGCCGGTTACCGGCAGGACCGCGCGCAGGATCCGGACGCCGCGGTTCCGCTCGCTCTCGTGCGCGCGACGTCCACCGCGGACGTGCAGGCGACACTGCGGTGGGCGAACGCCCACCGGGTGCCGGTGGTGCCCCGCGGTGCCGGCACGAGTCTGTCGGGCGGGTCCGGCGGGCTCGCCGACGGGATCGTGCTCAGCACCGAGAAGATGCGGGCGATCACCGTCGACACCGCGACCCGCACCGCCGTCGTCCAGCCCGGTCTGCTCAACGTCGAGGTGAAGCAGGCCGCGGCCGAACACGGGCTCTGGTATCCGCCGGATCCGTCGTCGTTCGAGATCTGCACGATCGGCGGCAATGCGGCCACCAACGCCGGTGGGTTGTGTTGCGTGAAGTACGGGGTGACGACCGACTACGTGCTCGGACTCGAGGTGGTCCTCGCCGACGGCACCGCGGTGCGGCTCGGCGGCCCTCGGGTCAAGGACGTCGCGGGTTTGTCGCTGACGAAGCTGTTCGTCGGCAGCGAGGGCACCCTCGGGGTCATCACCGAGGTGACCCTGCGGCTCGTCCCACCGCCGCCACCGGCCTCCACGATGGTCGCGACCTTCGCCACCGTGCAGGCCGCCGCCGACGCCGTCGTCGCGATCACCGCGGTCCTGCGCCCGGCGATGCTCGAGTTCATGGACCGGGCGTCGATCGGCGCGGTCGAGGACATGCTGCGCATGGGACTCGACCGCACCACCGAGGCGATGCTCATCGCCCGCTCCGACGCACCCGGCAGCGCGGCCGCGGAGGAGATCGAGATCATGGTGCGGGCGTGCCGCGAAGCCGGTGCCGACGACGTGTTCGCGACCGACGATCCCGAGGAAAGCGAGGCGTTCACCGTCGCCCGTCGCATGGCGATCCCGGCCGTCGAGCGCACCGGCAGTCTGCTGCTCGAGGACGTCGGGGTGCCGATCCCCGCACTGCCGGAACTGGTGAGCGGGATCGCCGATCTCGCAACCGAACACGATGTCACCGTGGCCGTGATCGCCCACGCCGGGGACGGCAACACCCATCCGCTGATCGTCTACGACCCCGCCGACGCGGACATGACGGCGCGAGCACAGGTGGTCTTCGGGAAGATCATGGATCTCGCGATCGAACTCGGCGGCACCATCACCGGGGAGCACGGTGTCGGCCGGCTCAAGAAGGCCTGGCTACCCGATCAGGTGGGGCCGGACGTGATGGCGTTGACCGAGCGGATCAAGGCCGCACTCGACCCGAACGCGATCCTGAATCCCGGCGTGGTGATCTGATGACCCGCACCACATCGACAGCGGTCATAATCGTCGCGTGAACACCCGTGTGCCCCCGTCGACGGCGGCCCTGCCGCTGCGTGAGACCAAGTACCGCGAGCTCGAACAGTATCCCGAGTTCGGCTCGGTCACGGCCTGGCTCCGCGACGTCGTGTCGTCGATCGTGCCCAACGCCCGCATGAGCGAATGCGAGTACTGGTCCGTCGTGTGTCTTCCCGCCGGGGATCCGGACGACCCGCGGAAGCCGCTGGTGTCGGTGCATGCCGGCAACATGGCGGTCGCCGGGGTGTTCCTCGATCTCTCCGACGGGCAGCGGCGCCTCGCCGGTTACGTCCGCGTGTCGGGGGCCGAACTGGAGAAGGCGTCGGGCTCGACCCGCGAGCAACTCGTGGCGGACTCCCCCGACCTCGTGTTCGTCGACGAGGGCTCCGTGGTGTGCGTGGTGTGGAGCGACGAGCCGGCCGTGCGGGAGCAGTTCGAGGCGCTGCCGTGGCGGGCCCCGGCACGGACGCTCGTGACGGAACTGATGCGCTACGGACGCAACTCCTGGGCCGACGATCACTGTCGGCAGATCGCACGGTTCGCATACAGCGACTGATCGGGTTCACGTGCGACGACTGAGTGTGTCGGTCGGCGGGTAGACGATGGGATGGTGACCGACATCCTCGATCGTTTCTCCGCGCCGACCCGGGCGTGGTTCGCCGGGGCATTCGAGTCCCCGACCCCGGCCCAGCTCGGCGCGTGGGATTCGATCTCCTCGGGAGCCCACACACTCGTCGTCGCCCCCACCGGGTCGGGCAAGACCCTGTCGGCGTTCCTGTGGTCGCTCGACCGGCTCTCGTCCACTCCGGCCGACGAGCACGCCGCGCGTGAGCACCGCACCCGCGTCCTGTACGTCTCGCCGCTCAAGGCCCTCGCCGTCGACGTCGAGCGCAATCTGCGCTCCCCGCTCGTCGGCATCACGCAGACCGCGAAACGTCTCGGCCTGACACCGCCCGACATCACCGTCGGGGTGCGTTCCGGCGACACCTCCCAGGCCGATCGTCGCGCGATGGCGCGCACGCCACCGGACATCCTCATCACGACGCCCGAGTCGCTCTTCCTGATGCTCACCTCGTCCGCGCGGGAGAATCTCGTGGGGGTCGAGACGGTGATCGTCGACGAGGTCCACGCGGTGGCGGGTACGAAACGCGGCGCGCATCTCGCGTTGTCGCTCGAGCGTCTCGATCAGCTCCTGCGCGCGCCGGCCCAGCGCATCGGGTTGTCGGCCACCGTGCGACCGCACGAGGAGGTCGGCCGGTTCCTCGCCGGTTCCGCCCCCATCCGGATCGTCGCGCCGCCCTCCGCGAAGACGTGGGATCTCACGGTGCGCGTACCGGTCGAGGACATGACCGAACTCGGGGTCTCCGAACCCGACGAGGAATCGTTCTCCCCATCACCGCAGGCCGGGTCGATCTGGCCGCACGTCGAGGAACAGATCGTCGACCTCATCACCGAGCATCGGTCGACGATCGTGTTCGCCAACTCCCGACGACTGTCCGAGCGTCTCACCGCCCGGCTCAACGAGATCCACGCCGAACGCCTCGGTGAGGATGTGGACCGCGAGAGCACACCGCCTTCGCAGCTCGGGTCGCCCACCGAGACCAGCGCCGGTGCTGCACCCGTGCTCGCCCGCGCCCATCACGGGTCGGTGAGCAAGGACCAGCGCGCCCTGATCGAGGACGACCTCAAGTCGGGCCGGTTGCGGTGCGTGGTGGCGACGTCGAGTCTCGAACTCGGCATCGACATGGGTGCGGTCGATCTCGTGATCCAGGTCGAGGCTCCGCCCTCGGTCGCCAGCGGTCTGCAACGCGTCGGCCGCGCCGGTCATCAGGTGGGCGAGACCTCGCGCGGCGTGCTGTTCCCCAAGCACCGCACCGATCTCGTGCACTGCGCGGTGACCGTCGAGCGGATGGTCGAGGGGCACATCGAGGCCCTGCAGGTTCCGGCGAATCCGCTGGATGTGCTCGCCCAGCAGACTGTCGCGGCCACGGCCCTCGAACCCGTCGACGTCGACGACTGGTTCGACACGGTGCGGCGCAGCGGGTCGTTCGCGACGCTCTCCCGCGGCGTCTACGAATCCGTGCTCGACCTGCTCGCCGGTCGTTATCCGTCCGACGAGTTCGCCGAGCTCCGTCCCCGCGTGGTGTGGGACCGCACGGCCGGCACACTCACCGGCCGGCCCGGCGCCCAGCGGCTCGCCGTCACTTCCGGCGGCACGATCCCCGATCGCGGTCTGTTCACCGTGTACATGGTCGGCGAGAAGAACACGCGGGTGGGCGAACTCGACGAGGAGATGGTCTACGAGTCGCGGGTGGGCGACGTCTTCGCGCTCGGTGCCACCAGCTGGCGGATCGAGGAGATCACATTCGACCGGGTCCTGGTCTCCCCCGCCTACGGGCGGCCCGGCCGATTGCCCTTCTGGCACGGCGACAGTCAGGGTCGTCCCGCCGAACTCGGTGCCGCGCTCGGCGCCTTCCTCCGCGAGATGGGGCACGCCTCACCGGAGGACGCCGAGACCCGCTGCCGCAAGGGTGGTCTCGACGACTATTCGACCGGCAACCTCATCCGTCTGCTCGACGAGCAACGCACCGCCACCGGGCACCTGCCCACCGACCGCACGCTCGTCGTCGAACGGTTCCGCGACGAACTCGGCGACTGGCGGCTGGTGCTGCACTCGCCGTTCGGGTTGCGGGTGCACGCACCGTGGGCGCTCGCGGTGGGCGCGCGGCTGCTCGAACGCTACGGCGTCGAATCGCATCCCACTCCGTCCGACGACGGCATCATCGTCCGGCTGCCCGACACCGACGACGCCCCACCCGGTTCGGAGATCTTCGTCTTCGACACCGAGGAGATCGACGACATCGTCACCGAGCAGGTCGGTGGCTCCGCATTGTTCGCGTCCCGCTTCCGGGAGTGCGCGGCGCGGGCCCTGCTCCTGCCCCGCCGCAACCCGGGCAAGCGGGCCCCGCTGTGGCAGCAGCGCCAACGGTCGGCGCAGCTGCTCGACGTCGCTCGGCGCTATCCCGACTTCCCCGTCCTGCTCGAGACGGTTCGCGAGTGCCTGCAGGACGTCTACGACCTACCTGCCCTGCGCGACCTGCTCGGCAGCATCGCCCAGCGCAAGATCCGGCTGGTGGAGGTCGAGACCCCCACGGCCTCACCGTTCGCGACGTCGCTGCTGTTCTCCTATGTGGGCGAGTTCCTGTACGAAGGCGACAGCCCGCTCGCCGAACGGCGGGCCGCGGCACTGTCGCTCGACTCGACGCTGCTCGCCGAACTCCTCGGCCGGGTCGAGCTGCGCGAACTGCTCGACGCCGACGTCATCACCGAGGCCGAGCACGAACTGCAACGACTGACCCCGCAGCGACGGGCACGAGACGCCGAGGGCGTCGCCGATCTGTTGCGCCTGCTCGGTCCGCTCACCGACGCCGAACTGCGCGAGCGCACCACCGACGACCCGACGTCGTGGATCGAGGATCTCGAAGCGCAGCGACGCGCGCTGCGTGTCTCGTACGCGGGTGAGTATCGGTGGGCGGCGATCGAGGACGCTTCGCGTCTGCGCGACGCGCTGGGCGTGCCTCTGCCGATCGGCGTTCCGACGGTGTTCGTCGAACCGGTCCCCGACCCGCTCGGCGATCTGATCGCCCGGCACGCCCGCACCCACGGTCCGTTCACCACCGCGCAGGCCGCCGCCCGGTTCGGGCTGGGCACGGCGGTCGTCGAATCCGTCCTCGAGCGACTCGCCTCCGAGAAGCGCGTCACGGCAGGCGAATTCCGCCCCGGTGCGAGCGGTTCGGAATGGTGCGACACGGAGGTGCTCCGGAGGCTGCGGCGCCGGTCGCTCGCCGCCGCCAGGCAGGACGTCGAACCCGTCAGCACCACGACCCTCGGACGATTCCTGCCCGACTGGCACCATCTCGGCACCGGCCCGGGCACGAGCGCGCTCTACGGCATCGACGGTGTCCTCACCGTCGTCGAACAGCTCGCCGGCGTACCGGTGCCCGCGAGCGCCCTCGAACCGCTGATCCTCGCTCCACGTGTCCGCGACTACACGCCGACGATGCTCGACGAGCTCACCACGACCGGCGAGGTCCTGTGGTCGGGTGCCGGGTCCATCTCCGGGAAGGACGGTTGGGTGGCGCTGCACCCGGCCGATCTGGCTCCGGTGAGCCTGGCTCCGGTCGACGACATCGAACTCGGGCCGGTGCACCAGGCGATCCTCGAGTCGCTCTCGGGCGGCGGGGCGTTCTTCTTCCGGCAACTCGTCGACGCCGTCACCACCCTCCACACGACGGCGAGCGACACGACGGTCGCCGATGCGCTGTGGGAGCTGGTGTGGAGCGGGCACGTCGCGGGCGACACCCTCGCCCCGCTGCGCGCCCTGATCGGCGACACCTCCCGCGCCAAGCCTGCCCACCGCACCCCGCGCCGGGCGCCGCGTGCCCGGATGTACCGCGCCCGGCCCACCCTGCCGAGCCGCACCGGGCCACCGACCGTCAGCGGGCGCTGGTCGATGCTGCCCGAGCGCGAGACCGACGCGACGGTCCGCGCGCACACCACCGCCGAACTGCTGCTCGAGCGGTACGGCGTGGTCACCCGCGGTGTCGTCGTCGGCGAAGGTGTGCCCGGCGGTTTCGCGACGATGTACAAGGTGCTCAGCCGGTTCGAGGAGACCGGCCGGTGCCGGCGGGGCTATTTCGTCGATTCGCTGGGCGGAGCGCAGTTCTCGACACCGTCGGTCGTCGACCGCCTGCGGTCGTTCTCGGATTCGATCGAGGGTCGGCACTCGGAGACCGCGGCCGTCACCCTCGCGGCGTGCGATCCCGCCAACCCGTACGGTGCGGCGCTGCCGTGGCCGAAATCGTCGGCCGACGACGACGCGCCGCGGCACCGGCCGGGCCGCAAGGCCGGTGGTCTCGTGGTGCTCGTCGACGGGGCGCTCGTACTGTTCGTCGAACGCGGCGGACGCACATTGCTCACCTTCGACGACGATCCGGGCCGGTTGCGCAGCGCATGCGCGTCGCTCGCAGCGACCGTCAAACGCGGAGGTGTCGACAAGATCGTCGTCGAGAAGGTCGACGGTGAGTCGATCCACGGGCACGAGTTCGCCGGATACCTTGCCGAAGCGGGATTCTCGGCGACACCGCGCGGCTACCGGTTGAGGTTCTGACGTGCCCGAGGGAGACACCGTGTTCCGCGCCGCGCACCGCCTCCGGACCGCTCTGGAGGGAAAGGTCCTCACCGAAACCGACTTCCGCGTGCCGCGTTTCGCCACCGCCGATTTCACCGGGTGCACGGTCGACGAGGTGGTCTCGCGGGGCAAGCACCTGCTCGTCCGCGTCGCCGACGTCTCGATCCATTCGCACCTGAAGATGGAAGGTGAATGGCACGTCTACCCACGTGGAACACGCTGGCGCAAGCCCGGATACAAGGCACGCGTCGTGCTCGGCACCGAGGACGTACAAGCCGTGGGGTTCGAGCTCGGCATCGTCGAGGTACTCGCTCGCGACCGGGAGGACGACGCAGTGGGGCATCTCGGGCCGGATCTGCTCGGCCCCGACTGGGATCCCGAGCGCGCGGCGGCGAATCTCGCGGGCGACCCGAACCGCCCCATCGGGGTGGCCCTGCTCGATCAGCGCATCATGGCCGGCGTCGGCAACGTGTACCGCTCCGAGCTGTGCTTCCTGCGTGGCGTCGATCCGTGGACACCGGTCGCGCAGGCCGGGGATCCTGCGGCGTGGGTCGACCTCGCGCACCGGTTGCTGATCGCGAACCGCGACCGGACGACCCGCATCACCACCGGCGACCGGCGCCCCGGCCGCAATCTGTGGGTCTACGGACGTCGTGGGAAGCCGTGCAGGCGGTGCCGGACTCCGATCCGGTCCGGTGAGATCGGCACCGCGACCGATCCCGAGCGCGTGGTCTACCGGTGCCCGCGATGTCAGCCGCGTCCGGAAGGATCTCCGGCCTGATCGCCCTGCAGGCACGCCGCCCTGCCGGCGTCCTCGACGAGCGCGACACAGTGCCGGACGAGGGTCTCTCGCGACACCGCGAGGTCGCCTTCGAGATATCCCATGAACAGGCTGGTGAGGGCACCGACGACACCCACGGCCACCATGTGGCGCTGCCCCTCGTCGCCGCCCGGCGGTAGCTGGTCGCGGACCAGCGCGACGAAGGCCGGGGCGAGTTCGATACCGCGCCGGCTGATCGCGGGTTCGCGCAACGGAGCGAGGAGGAGCACGCGTCCCTTCGGGGGATCGTCGACCATGAGCTCGACGAACGCCCGCACCGCGGCCTCGGCGCGGCCGGTGGGGGGCGCGGAGAGCACCGCGTCGGCCAGCGCGTCGCGGGCGCGGTCTGCGACACGGGCGTAGACCTCGCGGACGAAGGTGTCGCGGTCGGTGAAGCTCTCGTAGAAGTACCGTTCGGTGAGTTCGGCGGCCCGGCACACGGCCCGGACGTTCGCCGCCGCGCCGTCGGGCGCTCCGAGCAGTTCGACGCCTACGGCGAGGAGACGTTCTCTGCGCAGCCGACGGCGTTCGTCGATGCCGACGCCCGCCCAGCTGCGGCGCGTGGTGTCCACCTTCTCGCTTCCCATCGTCGACTGCATACCGGCCGAATCCTACTCCGACGAGGAAGAACGACCCGGCGATGTAGTGCAGCCCGAAGGTGACGGAGCGCCACCGTCCCACCGCCGTTTCACCCTGACACGACCTTCCGGTGGACGCGTCACCGGGGACGATGTGTGTCACGCTAGCGAAGTGTCCACACCCTCGTTCCTGTTGACCCGACAGCGCCATCCCCTGTCGCCGAGTTCGGCGGCCTCCCGTATCAGCGCATATGTCTACGGCAACATCCTGGTGCTGGCTGCGCTCGTCCCCATCACGACGTCTCCCGAGTACGTGGGAATCGCCATCGTCCTCGGCACCGCACTGTCGACATTCATCGCCCACGTCTTCGCGGAGACGGTCGCGCAGGCCGTCCGGTCGGGTGAACAACTCACGCGCAGCGAACGCATCGAGGAACTCCGCGACTCCGTTCCCATCCTGTCGTCCGCGGTGTTGCCCTGCCTGATCCTCCTGACGGCCTGGATCGGCTGGCTCGAACCACGCACCGCCCACATCCTCGCCGAGGTCGCGGTGCTCGTCCGTATCGGGTCGACGATCTTCGTCGTGCGCCGGCTCCAGGGCCGCAGACCGACCACCCGGACCGTGGTCACCGCGATCGGCCTCGCTCTGGTCGCCACGGTGGTGGTGATCGTCAAGGTGATTCTCACGCACTGACGCCGGTCAGGTGATCGGCACCGGTTCGAGGATCTCCGGCCGGGCCTCGGGGGCCGCTGCCCTCAGTGCGTCCGCGGATTCGTCGTCGGGTCGGTTCTGCGACTCGATCTCCGCCTCGACGCGCGCCCGATAGGTCGCGACCTCCCGGTCGATCATCGCGTCGTCCCAGCCCAGGACAGGAGCGACCAGCCGGGCCGTCTGCTCCGCGCAGTGCAGGCCGCGGTGCGGGTACTCGATCGAGATGCGGGTCCGGCGCGCCAGCAGGTCCTCGAGGTGCAGAGCGCCCTCGGCGGCCGCCCCGTAGACCACCTCGACCTGCAGGTACTGCGGGGCATCGGTCAGCGGTTCGAGCAGTTCGGGCCGACCCTTCGCGAGGCTCAGCACGTCCTCGACGAGGGAGCCGTAGCGGTCGAGCAGATGCTTGACGCGGTAGGGATGCAGGCCGTACTGCTCGGCGAGGTGCATGGTCTGGTTGACCAGCGCGAAGTACCCGTCGGCCCCGACGAGGGGCACCTTCTCGGTGATCGACGACGCGATCCGGGCCGGGATGTCCTCGGCCGCGAGATCGACGGCGTCCTCGGCCATGACGCGGTAGGTCGTGTACTTGCCCCCGGCGATCGCCACGAGCCCCGGCGCCACCCGCGCGACGGCGTGCTCGCGCGAGAGCTTCGACGTCTCGTCGCTCTCCCCCGCCAGCAACGGTCGCAGACCGGCGTAGACACCGTCGATGTCGTCGTGGGTGAGCGGGACGACGAGCACGCGGTTGACGTGGTCGAGGATGTAGTCGATGTCGGCCTTCGTCGCCGCCGGGTGCGCGAGGTCGAGATTCCAGTCGGTGTCGGTGGTGCCGATGATCCAGTGGTTGCCCCACGGGATGACGAACAGCACCGACTTCTCGGTGCGCAGGATGATCGCCGAGTCGCTGACGATCCGGTCGCGGGGCACGACGATGTGCACGCCCTTCGACGCGCGGACCCGGAATCGGCCGCGCTGCCGCGACAACGACTGGATCTCGTCGGTCCACACGCCGGTCGCGTTGATCACCGCGTGCGCTCGCACCTCGGTGACCGAACCGTCCTCGCTGTCGCGCACCCGCACACCCGACACGCGGTCGGCCTCGCGCAGGAAACCGACGACCTGCGTGGACGTACGCACGACCGCACCGTAGTGCGCGGCCGTCCGCGCGACGGTCATGGTGTGCCGGGCGTCGTCGACGACCGTGTCGTAGTAGCGGATTCCGCCGACGAGCGAATTGCGCTTGAGACCGGGAACCATCCGCAGGGCACCCGACCGGGTCAGGTGCTTCTGCGCCGGAACGGACTTCGCGCCGCCGAGACGGTCGTAGAGGAAGATGCCCGCCGCGACATAGGGCCTCTCCCACACGCGATGGGTGAGCGGGAAGAGGAACTTCAGCGGCCTGACCAGGTGCGGGGCCAGGGTCGTCAATGCGAGTTCGCGCTCGCGCAAGGCTTCCCGCACCAGACCGAATTCGAGCTGTTCGAGATAGCGCAGGCCGCCGTGGAACATCTTCGACGACCGGCTCGACGTACCGGACGCGAAGTCGCGGGCCTCGACGAGCGCGACCCGCAGGCCCCGGGTCGCGGCGTCGAGCGCTGCTCCCGCCCCGACGACGCCACCGCCGATGACGACGACGTCGAACTGTTCGGTGGCGAGACGACGCCAGGCGTCGGCGCGCTGTTGCGGTCCGAGGAGTTGCACACCCGATTGGTTGGTCACCGCACCCGCTCCCGTGAGTCGCCGACGTATCCCGATCAAGGCTAGTAGCTTCGGACCCGCAGCGCGCAGCGGAAGCGTTGCCGAACCGAGCCGTCCCCTTCACCCGAGGACCACCTGTGAACCAGTTCATCGCGGCGATCGACCAGGGCACCACGTCCAGCCGGTGCATCATCTTCGACCACGACGGGCGCATCGTCTCGCTCGCGCAGAAGGAGCACCGCCAGTTCCTCCCGCGGTCGGGATGGGTCGAACACGACCCGGAAGAGCTGTGGCTCAACACCCGTGAGGTGGGCGCCGCGGCACTCGCCAAGGCAGATCTGCGACGCAGCGACATCGCGGCGATCGGTCTGACGAACCAGCGCGAGACCACGGTGGTGTGGGACCGCACCACCGGAAAACCGGTGTACAACGCGATCGTCTGGCAGGACACCCGCACCGACAGGCTCGTCGAGGAACTCGCCGGTGACGCCGGGCCCGACCGTTACCGCGAGGTCACCGGCCTGCCGCTGTCGACCTATTTCGCCGGACCGAAGGTGCGGTGGATCCTCGACAACGTCGACGGTGCCCGCGAGCGCGCCGAGGCCGGCGACCTCGCGTTCGGCACCGTCGACAGCTGGATCCTGTGGAACCTCACCGGCGGTGTCGGCGAGGAGGGCCAGCCACCCGGACTGCACATCACCGATGTGACCAACGCCTCCCGCACACTGCTGATGAATCTCGGGACGCAGCAGTGGGATCCGGAGATCTGCGCCGAACTCGGTATCCCGGAGTCGATGCTGCCGGAGATCCACAGCTCGTCGGAGGTGTACGGGCACGCCCGCGAACGTGGACCGCTCGCCGGGGTTCCGATCGCCGGCATCCTCGGCGACCAACAGGCCGCGACCTTCGGTCAGGGCTGCCTGTCCCCCGGCGAAGCGAAGAACACCTACGGCACCGGCAACTTCCTGCTGCTCAACACCGGCACGACCCCGGTCCGCAGCGAGCACGGCCTGATCACCACCGTCTGCTATCGAATCGGCGACGCTCCCGCGGTCTACGCCCTCGAAGGGTCGGTGGCCGTGACCGGTTCGCTCGTGCAGTGGCTGCGCGACAATCTCGGGCTCATCCGGTCCGCCGACGAGATCGAGGCGCTCGCTGCGAGCGTCCCCGACAACGGCGGGGCGTATTTCGTGCCGGCCTTCTCGGGTTTGTTCGCGCCGCGCTGGCGACCCGACGCGCGGGGCGTCATCGCCGGCCTGACACGCTTCGTCGAGAAGGGGCACCTCGCCCGGGCGGCGCTCGAGGCGACGGCCTACCAGACTCGGGAGGTCATCGAGGCGATGAACGCCGACTCCGGCGTCGACCTGCGCACCCTCAAGGTGGACGGCGGCATGGTCGCCAACGATCTGCTCATGCAGTTCCAGTCCGACATCCTCGGTGTGCCGGTCGTACGGCCCACCGTGTCCGAGACCACCGCGCTCGGTGCCGCCTACGCGGCCGGTCTCGCCGTGGGTTTCTGGGAGGACGAGGAGGACATCCGCCGTAACTGGACCGCGGACCGCACGTGGGAACCGGCGATGCCGGTCGACGAGCGCGAGCGCTTGTTCGGCGAATGGAACAAGGCGGTCGAACGCACCTACGACTGGGCCTGAGCAGGGCGGGATCGCCGTCTATCCCGCCCTGTCCGGTGTCTAGTCCAGATCGTCGTGGCGCATCAGCTGGCGGGCGGCCTCGGTGACCGATCCACTCAGCGACGGGTAGACCGAGAAGGTCTGCGCGAGGTCGTTGACCGACAGGTTGTTCTGCACCGCCAACGCGATGGGGAGGATGAGCTCTGACGCGGTCGGCGCAACGACCACACCGCCGATGACCACACCGGTCGCGGGACGGCAGAAGATCTTCACGAAACCGCGTCGCAGACCGGACATCTTGGCGCGCGGGTTGGTGTTGAGCGGGAGCATGACGGTGCGGGCGGGCACCTCGCCCTTGTCGATCGTCGCCTGACTGACACCGACGGCGGCGATCTCGGGTCGCGTGAACACCGCGGCTGCAACGGTTTTCAGCTTGATGGGGCTCACGCCCTCACCGAGCGCGTGGTAGATCGCGATGCGGCCCTGCATGGCCGCGACCGACGCGAGCGGCAGCAGTCCGGTGCAGTCGCCCGCGGCATAGATGCCGGGGACGGCGGTGCGGGAGACGCGGTCGACGGGAAGGTAACCACCCCGGTCGAGTTCGAGTCCGACCTTGTCGAGACCGAGATTGCGAGTGTTGGGCACCGAGCCGACGGTCATCAGCACGTGGCTGCCCTCGACGATGCGGCCGTCGGCGAGGAGCACGCGGACGCCGTCCTCCGTGCGTTCGACCCGGTCGGCGCGGGCGTGCTTGACGAGGGTCACACCACGCTCGGTGAGGACGTCCTCGAGCACGAGAGCCGCGTCCTCGTCCTCGTGCGGCAGGATCCGGTCGCGGCTCGAGACGACGGTGACCCGCACGCCGACCTCGGTGTAGGCGGAGACGAACTCGGCGCCGGTGACGCCCGAACCGACGACGACGAGGTGCTCGGGCAGCTTCTCGAGGTCGTAGAGCTGACGCCAGGTGAGGATCCGCTCACCGTCCGGCTCCGCACCCGGCAGGATGCGCGGGCTCGCGCCGGTCGCGATCAGCACGACGTCGGCGTCGAGCACCTTCTCCTCGCCGGTCAGCAGCTTGGCGCGCACCTGGTGGGCAGCCATGCCGGGCTGCGCGTCGACGAGTTCGCCGTAACCGGAGAACAGCTTCACCCCGGCGGCCTCGAGCTTGGTGCGGATGTCGGCGGACTGCGCGCGGGCCAGGCTCTTCACACGGCCGTGGACCTGAGGCAGCGACACCTCGGCGCGTTCGAGCTCGATGCCCAGGTCGGCGGCGCGGCGCATGTCGGTGCGCACGCCGGTCGAGGCGATGAAGGTCTTGGAAGGGACGCAGTCGAAGAGCACGCAGGCGCCACCGATCCCGTCCGAATCGATCAGTGACACCGTCGCGCCGTACTGGGATGCCACCAGCGCCGCCTCGTATCCTGCGGGGCCGCCGCCGATGATGACGATCCGGGTCATTGTTCTCCTCTGTATCGATTCCGAAGGGTGCCGGGTCGGGCTGCACGTGGGCGCCTGGTGGGCACACACGTCGGTCCTAACGCTATGCCAATGCCCCCACCTCGCGCACAAGGACCGGTGGACCCGGCACATCGGAGCCCTTCGACACTCCTCGTCCGCCCCTGCGCCACCCCTGCGCCGCCCCTCCGACGACTCCGGTGGACGACGGGTTAGCCTTATCCTCGTGCCGATCTACGCCGCCTACGGGTCCAACATGCATCCGGAGCAGATGCTGACGCGCTGCCCGCATTCGCCGATGGCGGGAACCGGGTGGTTGCACGGTTGGCGACTGACCTTCGCCGGCGCCGACATCGGCTGGGAGGGCGCCCTCGCGACGGTCGTCGAGGATCCCGATTCCAAGGTGTTCGTGGTGCTCTACGACGTGCCGGAGGACGACGAGCGCAGTCTCGACCGTTGGGAGGGGGCCGAACTCGGTTTCCACCGCAAGATCCGCGTGCGTGTCGACACCGCCGACGGCCCGGTCCTCGCATGGCTGTACGTCGTCGACGGCTACGAGGGCGGACTGCCGTCGGCCCGCTATCTGGGTGTGATGGCCGACGCGGCCGAGATCGCCGGAGCGCCCGCCGACTACGTGCGGGATCTGCGGACCCGCAACAGCCGCAACGTCGGACCGGGACGACCCGACAGCTTCTGAGTCCTCAGCCGGCGCCGAGCACCAGATTCGTCATCACCCGCACACCCACGGCGAGCGCACGCTCATCGAGATCGAAGGTGGGCTGGTGGATGTCGAGCTCGGGTCCGACCCCCGGCCACACCCCGAGGCGACCCATGGCGCCGGGGACGTGTTCGAGGTACCACGAGAAGTCTTCTCCCCCACCGGATTGCGGGGTGTCCGCCAGGGCGTCGGGGCCGGTCGCGCGGATCGCGTCCTCGAACATGCGCGCCGACACCTCGTCGTTGACCACCGGCGGCACACCGCGGCGGTAGTTCAGTTCGTAGCTGACGCCCGTGGGTGCGAGCAGACCGTGCACGATCTCGCGGACCATCGGTTCGAGCAGTTGCCAGGTGTCGTGATCGCCGGTGCGCACGGTGCCCGCGAGCATGCCCGTCCGCGGGATCGCGTTCGGTGCCTTGCCTGCGCTGACCGCACCCCACACCATGACCGTGCCGGTCCGCGGATCGATGCGACGACTGAGCATGCCGGGAAGACCCGTGATGACGGCACCGAGGCCGTAGACGAGATCGCCGGTCAGGTGCGGCCGGGAGGTGTGCCCACCGGGCGAGTCGAGGACGAGTTCGACGGTGTCGGCCGCCGAGGTGATCGCTCCGACCCTCATACCGACCTTGCCCGCCTCGAGACGCGGGTCGCAGTGCAGCGCGAAGATCCGCGAGACCCCGTCGAGCCCGCCCGCCGCGACGACGTCGAGCGCTCCGCCGGGCATGACCTCCTCGGCGGGCTGGAAGACCAGCCGGACACCGACCGGGAGTTCGGGCATCGAGGCCAGGGCCAGGCCCGCACCGAGCACGACGGTGGTGTGAGCGTCGTGCCCGCACGCATGCGAGACGCCGGGAACGGTCGATTCGAACGGCAGTCCGGTGGTCTCCTGCATCGGCAGGGCGTCCATGTCGGCCCGCAGCGCGATCCGCGGTCCGTCGGCCGGGCCGAGATCGCAGATCAGACCGGTGCCGCGCGGCAGAACCTTCGGGTCGAGCCCGGCGGCGCGCAGGTGCTTCGCGACGAACTCGGTGGTGGCGTACTCCTGCCGGGCGAGCTCCGGATTCGCATGGATGTGGCGGCGCCAGAGCGAGAGGTCCTCGGTGTGGCGGTCCAACCACTTCTCGACGTACGGGTTCATCGGCGGCCGACCTGTTCCAGGAGCCGTGCCCGGTGTACCGGATCGGTCGCCGCGCGCACGGCGGTCGCTGCGAGCGCACGCGCTCCGTCGAGTACTGCCCGATCGGCGGACTCGGTGACGCATGCGGCCGCGAAGGCGGCCTGATGTGTCACCGCGCCACCGGAGTCGAGTCCGATGACCGGATGGATTCCCGGCACCACGTTCGTCACGTTTCCCATGTCGGTACTGCCCAGGGGGCGCGCTCCTTCCTCCTCGACGGGCAGCGGTCGGCGCCCGAGATCGATGATCTCCTCACGATATGCCTGCACCAGCCACGGGTCGGGAGTGAGTTCGGTGTAGGTCGGCGAGACCGTCCGGATCCGGTGGTTGCATCCGGTGGCCAGCGCCCCTGCGGCGAAGCAGTTGCGTGCGCGTTCGACGAGGTCGTCGAGGAGTTCGCTCGTCCCGGCCCGCAGGTAGTACAGCAGTTCGGTGTGGCTGGGCACGATGTTCGGTGCCGTCCCGCCCTGCGCGACGATCCCGTGGATCTGCTGCCCGGGATGCAAATGCTGCCGCAGCAGACCGACCGCGACCTGGGCGACGGTCGCAGCGTCGGCGGCGTTGAGCCCGTATTCGGGCGCCGCGGAGGCGTGCGCCTCGCGGCCGTCGTACTCGACGGCGATGTCGGCGAGGGCGAGCGACGTCGCCCCGGTGATGTCGAACGGGCCGGGATGCACCATCATCGCCGCACCGACACCGTCGAAGACGCCGCGTTCGAGCATGAGGACCTTACCGCCGCCGGTCTCCTCCGCGGGGGTTCCGATGACGCGGACGGTCACGTCGAGTTCGTCGGCGAGCGCGGCGAGACCGATCCCGGCGCCCACGGCCGACGCCGCGATGATGTTGTGGCCGCACGCGTGCCCGATGCCCGGCAGCGCGTCGTACTCGGCGCAGAACGCGAGGACGAGTTCGCCGCTGCCGAACCGCGCATCGAAGGCGGTGGGCAGGTCGGCGATGCCGGTGGTGACCTCGAAATCGTGGTCGCGCAGCACCTCGACGATCTTCGCGGCGCTCCGGTGTTCCTCGAACGCGAGTTCCGGTTCGGCGTGGATGGAATGCGACAGGCCGACGAGGGTGTCGGAAGCAGCCTCGATCGCCGTGGCGTAGTCGGTCGTCACGGGGTCCAGTCTGTCATGCTCACCGCGTCCCGATCGATCGGCGCGTACGACCGGTTCGTCGACTTCGCGGCGGGGCGATCAGCCGAACCGGAAGTTCGACGCGTCGGTCCGGATCTCCAGTGCCGAGATCAGCGGCGCGTGCAGACCGCGCTTGATGCCCGACAGATTCGGCCCGCGGGTGGCAGTGAGCGCCGCTGCGCGCTCGACCGCCGCTGCGAGCACGGCGTCACCGGTGACGGCCTGCTCGGCGATGCCCGCGGCCACGGCGTCCTCACCGCCGTAGCGACGACCTGTGGTGATGGCCTCGACCGCCGTCTGGATCGGCAGGCGGGAACGGATCAGTGCGGACATCCCGACGGTGAACGGCATGTTCAGCTGCACCTCGGGCAGGCACCAGTAGCCGCGATCGCCGCGCATCACCCGGAAGTCGTGGACGAGCGCGAGCATCGCGCCGGCACCGAAGGCGTGCCCCTGCACGGCCGCGACCGTCGCCGCGGGGAAGGTGAGCAGCCGCACGTAGAGGTCGTGGACGGAGTCCAGATAGCCCGGCAGATCCGGCAGGTTCGCGCCGACCCAGTCGATGTCGAGTCCGTTGCTCCAGAACTTTCCGGTCGCCGCGGTCACGAGGGCGGCGGGTCCGTCGTGCGCTTCCACCTCGTCGAGGAGGGAGTGGATCGCGGCGAGACGATCGGGGTGGAACCGGTTCTCGGAGACCTCCACGTCACGGTCACCGAGATGCAGGACGAAGACGTCGCCGTCACGTTCGAGGTAAGGCATGCGCGTCAGCATACCGCGCCTACTTACCCGCGAGTAACATGCCGTGAGCGATTAGGGTCCGATGCCATGGGAGAACCCGATCACGTCTTCGAACCCGCCGCGGCCGCCGACGCCGCAGCCGCCGCTCTCGCCGAACGGACGGGGGTCGCCGAACACTCCGTCGCCGTCGTCCTCGGGTCCGGCTGGCGGGCCGCGGTCGAGAGTTTCGGCATTCCCGTCGCCACGATCCCCATGAACGAGCTGCCCGGCTTCGCACCGCCGACGGCAGCAGGCCATGCCGGGAACATCCACTCGGTGCGCGCCGGCGACAACGCCGTCCTCGTCCTCGCCGGTCGCATCCACGCCTACGAGGGGCACGATCTCGCCCGCGTCGTCCATCCCGTGCGCACGGCGGTCGCGGCGGGTGCCCGCACCGTCGTCCTCACCAATGCGGCCGGTGGCATCGACCCCGAGTTCTCCGTGGGGCAGCCGGTTCTCATCTCGGACCACCTCAACCTCACCGGCCGCTCACCCCTGGTGGGTGCCCAGTTCGTCGACCTCGTCGACGCCTACTCGCCGGACCTGCGCGCGCTCGCCCGCGAGATCGATCCGTCGCTGCGCGAAGGGGTCTATGCCGGTCTGCCCGGGCCGCACTACGAGACCCCGGCGGAGATCCGGATGCTGCGCACCCTCGGCGCCGACCTCGTCGGCATGTCCACGGTCCACGAGACCATCGCGGCGCGCGCGGCCGGAGCGCGGGTGCTCGCGGTCTCGCTGGTGACCAACGCCGCGGCCGGCATCACCGGTGCCCCCCTCGACCACACCGAGGTACTGGCCGCGGGGCGTGCGGCCGCGACCCGGATGGGCGATCTCCTGCGCGATCTGGCGGCCCGGCTGTGACGCTGCGGTTCGGCACCGCGGGGTTGCGCGGCCCGGTCGGCGACGGACCGGACTGCATGAACGTGCCCGTCGTCGTCCGCACCACCGCCGGACTCGGGGCGTGGCTCGAGGCGAACGGGCAGGGCGGTGGCACCGTCGTCGTCGGCCGCGACGCCCGTACGGGCTCGGCGGAATTCCACACCGCCGCGGCAGAGGTTCTCGCCGCGGCCGGCTTCGAGGTCGTCGCCTTCGGAGAGCCACTCCCCACGCCGGTGACCGCCTTCGCGGTACGGGCGCTGGGCGCCGTTGCGGGCGTGCAGATCACGGCATCGCACAATCCCGCCGCCGACAACGGGTACAAGGTCTATCTCGCCGACGGAGCGCAACTGGCCGCGCCCGCCGATCGGGAGATCGAAACGGCAATCGACGCCGTCGGCGATCCCGCGGACGTGCCCCGGGTGCCGGTCGCGCCGTCGGGGGACGACCTCGTCGACCGCTATCTCGCCCGGGTCGCGTCGCTCCCCCGCTCCCCGCATCGAGGCGTGCGTATCGCCCTGACGGCACTGCACGGTGTCGGTGGCGAGACGGCGGTCGCAGCCCTGCGTTCCGCGGGATTCGACGACGTCCACGTCGTGGCGTCCCAGTTCGCGCCGGATCCGGAGTTTCCCACGGTCGCCTTCCCCAACCCCGAGGAACCGGGCGCAACCGATGCTCTGCTCGCGCTGGCGGCCGAGGTCGACGCCGACATCGCCCTGGCGCTCGATCCCGACGCCGATCGTTGTGCCGTCGGTGTCCCGGGCCCGCAGGGATGGACGATGCTGCGCGGCGACGAGACCGGGGTCCTGCTCGGCGACCGGATCCTCGCGTCGTCGCCGCCCGGCTCGCTGGTCGCGACAACCATCGTCTCGTCGACCATGCTGGGACGGCTCGCGGCCGCACGCGGCGCGCGATATGCGCAGACGCTCACGGGTTTCAAGTGGCTCGCCCGTGCCGGTGACGGCCTCGTCTACGCGTACGAGGAGGCGATCGGGCACTGCGTGGATCCGGACGCTGTGCGCGACAAGGACGGCATCGCGACCGCCGTGGTGGTCGCCGACTACGTCGCGGACCTGAAGCAGTCCGGCCGGACCCTGATCGACGCACTCGACGACCTGCATCGCGAACTCGGTGTCCACGTCGGCGATCAGGTGTCGATCCGCGTCGACGACCTGCAGCGCATCGGCGCCGTGATGACGCGACTGCGTGCGGAGCCTCCGACGACCCTCGCGGGTCTGGCGGTGACCGCGACCGATCTCGCCGAGAGCCCGGGACCGATGAGCACCGACGCCCTCGTCCTCGTCGGTCGCGCGGATGCCCCGGACGGGCCGGCGGTACGCGTGGTGGTGCGTCCGTCGGGCACCGAGCCGAAGCTCAAGGTCTACCTGGAGGTGGTCACGGAACGAGACCGCCCGACCGCGGAGGCGACACTCGACGCCCTGCGCGGATGGGCGGCCTCGCTCGGTGACGAGAACCCCTGACCCGGCCGGATCCGGCCGGGTCAGGACCCGATTCGATCAGGCCTGCTGCTGCAATCAGACCTGCTGCGGCACACCGTAGGTGACGACGGTGTTCCGGTCGGCGGTGACAGCCTTCAGGTACGGACGGATCATCACCGGTCCGATGGCTCCCGAGACCGAGCCGTGCACGCCGACGATCCGGATGGTCGTCGAGCTGCCGTCGAACTCGAAGTCCTCGACGATCGGGACGGACGTGATGCCGCCCGGCTCGAGCGGGATCTCGATCTCCTGGGACGGGATGATGTCGCCGCTGAGCGAACCACCCGCCTCCAGGCCGAGATCGAGCGAGGCACCACCTTCGTTGTCGAGCGAGAGGCCGATGGCTGCACCGTTCTCCACGCCCCAGGACAGACTCGGAGTGATGACGGTGACCGTCGCCCCCGGCAGCGCGACCGGGTAGCCGACCTGGAAACCGACCTCCACCGCCGTCCCGGCGAAGTTCGCCGCGTTCGGACCGGTGATCCGAACGGTCGCAACCTCGTCGTGGAAGAACTCGACACTCAGCGGTGAGCTGTCGAGCGGCGGCACCGACTGTGTCGAGGTGTCGGCCTGGATCACTTCGATCGCGTGCCCTCCGTCCAACGGGAGGATGCGCGAGTTGTCGACAGCGGCCGCAGCCGTGCCGTGACTCGTCACGGCAGCGAGGACGGCGACCGCGCCCACCGAAGCCGCTCTGACACTTCCACGAATCAGTTTGCGGGAGAAGATTCTTGCCATTCCGCCGACCCCATCTCTGGCTGTACCTACGCAGTGGACTTCACACGGAGCACACCGAACGTAGGAAGAAATCGAGACCTGCGGGTTGTTTTCGGATAACGAGATGACTGCGGTCGTGTGTCACATTCGTACCGCCAGTCACACGAGTAACAGGCGGCGGACGATCTATCGCGGTCCGAACTGCCTGTCCCCCGCGTCACCGAGGCCCGGCACGATGTACTTGTTCTCATTGAGACCTTCGTCGACCGACGCCGTGACCAACCGGACCGGATGCCCCGACGCAGCAAGGGCCTCGACGCCCTGCGGTGCTGCGACCACACAGATCGCGGTGATGTCCGTGGCGCCGCGCTGGGCGAGGATGTCGAGGGTGTGCACCATCGACCCGCCGGTCGCGAGCATCGGGTCGAGCACGAAGACGGGAAGACCCGACAGGTCCTCCGGCAGCGACTCCAGATAGGGCACCGGCTCGAAGGTCTTCTCGTCGCGAGCGAGACCGACGAAACCGACCTGCGCCTGAGGAATCAGGGCGTGGGCCTGTTCGACCATGCCGAGGCCGGCGCGAAGGACCGGGACGAGCAGCGGCGGCTGCTGCAGCCGCACTCCCGTCGTCACCGCGACCGGCGTCTTGACGTCGAACGTCTCGGTGGGCGCATCGCGCACCGCCTCGTAGACGAGCATCTGGGTGAGCCGCCTCAACGCGTGCCGGAAGGCAGCGTTGTCGCTGCGTTCGTCGCGAAGGATGGTCAGGAGCGAAGCAGCGAGCGGGTGGTCGACGACGAGCGAATCCATGTCCGAAGGATAGAACGACGGAACCGATCGGCAGTCGGGTGCGTCGAACCCGGCAGGGACGGAACCCTCCGAAGGTGCCGAATCCCACAGGAACGACGCGAGGGGCGACGAGGTGACCGAGAACTCCGGCAGGGACGCGATACGGATCGACACGAGTGCCGTCAGGAGGTTCGGCGACGACGCCGCCGAACTGGCCGCGCGCCTGCACGAGGCCGCCGAACGGACACGGCACGGCGCCCCCTCGGCGCTGAGCGCCGCACTGGGTCCGATCGGGGCACCCGTGCTCGCCGCTCTCACCGCGACCCACACCGCGCACGTGCGCGATCTCGGCCGACTCGGCGACCTGCTCGGCGGAATGGGAGACGCCGCGAAGGTCTCCGCGGCCGCCTACGAGCGGACCACCCACGAGACCGCCACACGACTCGGCTCCACCACCGCCACACGACTCGGCTCCGCCTCGGAGACGCTGTGATCTCCGCCGATGTGCTCGCTGCACCGTTGACCGGCCTGCTCGACGCGTTCGGCACCACGCTGCCACCCGGCGTCGATCCGGGCGAGATGGTGCGCATCGGTGCGCAGTGGGCCGAGGAGGTGCACGCGGCCGGACGCGACGCCGTCGCCGAGCTCGCCTGGGCCTGGTGCGGCCCGGCCGCCTCGCAGGCCGTCGCGAGTGCCGAGCAGCTGCTCGCCGACGTCCTCACTGCGGCCGATCGTGGGTCGGCGCTGGCCGGGATCGCGCTCGAAGCGACCGTCACGGTGGTCACCGGTGCGGCCGAGATCGCGCGTCTCGTCGACTCGTTCGTCACCTTCGCCGAGCGGGCCGCACCCGCGACGTCGCTCCCGCAAGGTCGGCTCGCGCTCCTCGCGGTGGCGATCGACCACCTCGTCGCCGGGTTGGACGTGCTGACACGGGTGACCGGAACGCTCGCGGAGCTGACCGATCGGACGTCCGCGCTCCTGCCGCCCGAGCCCTCCGCTCCCCCGCTCGGCTCCGGCGACCACCGCGACCCCGACCCGGCCGGCGACGAGCCACGCACGTTGCACACCTTCGGTGGAGGATTCTCCGCGGGCGTGGAGGTGAGACTCCCGGACGGAAGCGTCAGCCTGGCACCGAACGAGACGGCAGCGGCAGCGGTGCGCCACGCCCTTGCCCAGCAGGGCACTCCGTACGTGTGGGGCGGCACGAGCCCCGGCTCCGGGCTCGACTGCAGCGGACTGACGCAGTACGCCTACGCGCAGGCCGGCGTCGAACTGCCGCGGTTGGCGCAGGAACAGGACGTCGGCACACGGGTGGATCCTGCGGCCGCCCTGCCCGGAGACCTCGTCGTATGGGACGGGCACGTGGCGATGGTGGTGGGCAACGGCCTCATGGTCGAGGCGGGCGACCCCGTCTCCGTGACGCCGATGCGCACCGGCAACGGAGGAATGGCCTTCCACGGCGTCTACCGACCCACCGCCGGCTGATTCCCGAGAATTCCGCACCGGGCGGGAACCGGCCGGGCTCGCGCTGCGTCCAACCCGGTATGGACAGCACGACGACGGAACCGATCACGGCCACCGCCCACAACCGGGCCGGGACGATCTCGGTGCGGACGACGGACGGTGGACTGCCCGTGGACCTTCGCATCGACCCCCGCGAGTTGCGTTACGGAGCCCGGCAACTGGCCGATCAGATCCTCGCCCTGAACCGGCAGGCCGCTCTCGAGGCCGCGGTGGTCCGCGGTGAACACCTCGCCGCCGAAGGGGTCCCTCGCGAGATCCTCGACCGGATGCGGCTGCCGTCCCGCGCCGACCTCGCGGACGGACCGGCCGCTCATCGACGAGGTCTCGTCCGATGAGCGAACGGATGGTGGAGGCGATCGTCGACCGAGCCCACGTCGGGCTCGATGCACTCGAACGCACAGTGGAGAGGCTCGGTGCGGTCCGGGGCACCGCGAGCAGCCCCGATGGACGGGTGACCGCCCGCGTGGACGGTTCGGGAGCGCTCGAAGGACTCGAGCTGGCCGAGCCGATCGGCGGTACCGACCCCCGGGAGCTGGCCGCGGTGATCCTCGCGACCGTGCACGAGGCCGCACGGCGGGCCGCTGTCGCGCGCGTCTCCGCGATGGACGATCTCCGCGCGGCACTCGCCGCGAGCGACTGCGGTCCGGTCACCGCGGGCGACCGTCCGGTAACGCGATGAAACCGGTACCGAGCTGCCCCCGGCTATATTCTCGGCGCCGACATGGCTAGGCTTCGCGCCATGGCTGGAGACATCGTCCCGATCGAGCTCGGTCTCACCGACGGCAACCTCGTGACGCTCTGGGCGCCGCGCTGGCGCGAAGGCGACGACGAGTGGGAGGCATTCCTCGGCCACGGCGACGACCTGTACGCCTTCCCGTCGGTTCCCGAACTCGTCGCGTTCGTGCGTTCGGGTGCCGACAACGACCTCGTCGAGCACGAGGCGTGGCCGATCGTGTCCAAGCTCGCGGCCTCTGAGTTCGAGCCCGACGAGCCGCACACCTACGACCTCGTCGGCGTACCCGAACTCGTGGCCGACGACCCGGATCCCGTCTCGGTGTCCGAGCTGCAGGACACCTTCGACATCGTGAGCATCCTCGGCGATGTCTGCGATCTCGACGTCGTGACGAAGTTCTTCGAACGCGAGGAGATCGACCTCCTGCTGCAGCACGGTGTCTCGGCCTTCCGCACCCGTGAGGGCCTCGACCTGTGGAATCGCATCGGGACCGCGGTCGCGCAGGACTGGGACGACGTGATCGACGCGCTCGACGCCGTGATCTCCACTCCCGACGTCGACGCCGCAGTGGTCGCCGAGATCGAATCCGAGCTCGTGGCGGTCGACGAGAACGAGGTCGAGGCGGACGACACGGTCGAGGACGTCGACGCCGACGACGAGTACGAGTTCATCGACGGCGAGGACGATGACGACGAGGACGACGGCTACGAGTTCTGGGCGCGGGTCGGCATCGATCCCATCCGGATCATCACGACCGACGGCACCTGGTACTCGCTGCGGTGCTACGTGAACGACGACGCAGTCTTCCTCGGCCACGACGGCACCATCGACGTCTTCCCGTCCGAGCGCGCGCTGGCCCGCCACCTCGCCGACAACCACGACCACGACCTCGCGACGCTCGAGCCGTACACGGAGATCCAGCTCGCGGCCGTCGACGGATCGCTCGACGTGACGGTCACCGACGACAACGTCTACGTGCTCACCGGAATCGCCGACGACATCGCCCAGGGGGTCGCGGCCGTCGACCCCGATCAGCTCGAACTGGCGGTCGAGTTGTTCGTCGACGCAGCGAACTTCGCGGACGACGACTCGACGGAGGCCGCGCTCGCCGCGTCCACGGAGCTCGGCTGGTTCGTCAACCACGTGATCGAACCCGACTCGGGACGCACGGCGCCCAAGCCGCCGTTCGACGCCGAGTCCCTCGCCTGGCGCGAGCTCGAGCGCGAGTTCGAGGCGCGACTGCGCCGGCACTGACGCGCGGGTCGCGTCGGGTCGGCACTGACGCGGGTCGCGTCGGGTCGGCACCGACGCGGGTTACCCGACGAGGACGGCGTATCCCGGCTTGATGACGTCGTCGATCAGTTCCAGTCGCTGGTCGAACGGGAGGAAGGCCGACTTCATCGCGTTGATCGTGAACCGTTCGAGGTCGACCCAGCCGTAGTCGAAGGTCTCGACGAGCCGAACCATCTCCTGCGTCATCGTGGTGTCGCTCATCAACCGGTTGTCGGTGTTGACGGTGACGCGGAAGCGCAGGCGGGCCAGCAGGTCGAAGGGATGCTCGGCGAGGGTGCGAACCGCGCCGGTCTGCACGTTCGACGACGGGCACAGTTCGAGCGGGATGCGCTTGTCGCGGATGTAGTTGGCGAGCCGGCCCAGGGTGGCGGTCCCGTCGTCGTGCACTTCGATGTCGTCGACGATGCGCACGCCGTGGCCGAGCCTGTCGGTGCCGCAGAAGGCGACCGCTTCGTGGATGGACGGGAGCCCGAACGCCTCACCGGCGTGGATCGTGAAGTGCGCGTTGGCCGCGCGGGTGTACTCGAAGGCGTCGAGATGACGGCTCGGCGGATTGCCCGCCTCGGCGCCGGCGATGTCGAAACCCGCCACGCCGCGATCCCGGAAGCGCACGGCGAGTTCGGCGATCTCCAACGAGCGCGCCGCGTGCCGCATCGCGGTGAGCAGGCAGCGCACCCGGATGCGACGACCTCCCGCAGCCACCTCCGATTCCCCGGCGCGGAAGCCTTCGAGGACGTGCTCGACGACCTCGTCCAGCGACAGTCCCTTCTCCAGGTGCTGCTCGGGTGCGAACCGCACCTCGGCGTAGACGACGCCGTCGTCGGCGAGGTCGAGGACGCATTCGCGTGCGACGCGTTCGAGTCCTTCGGCCGTCTGCATCACGGCGACGGTGTGCTCGAAGGTTTCGAGATAGCGCTCGAGCGACCCGCTGTCGGCGGACTCGCGGAACCACCGGGCGAGATCCGCTTCGGTGTCCGCGGGCAACGACCACCCGCACGCGTCCGCGAGTTCGAGGACCGTCCTGGGACGGAGGCCGCCGTCCAGGTGGTCGTGGAGGACCACTTTGGGTGCGGTGCGAACGAGTTCGGGAGTCAGACGGCCGTTCATGATCGGGACGGTAGTCGGCGGCGGCCGGTTCCGCTCGGTCTCCGGCCGCCGGACCCGCTACGCCCGGATCCGCTCGATCACGAGCGGCTGCCGGTCGGGTGCCGTGTCGGAGATGCGGAGACCGCCGCGGAGGGCGGCGAGCGCGTCGGGAATGCGTCCCGGGGTGTCGGTGTGCAGCGTCGCGATCGACTGGCCCGCGCGGACACGATCACCGAGGACCGCGTGCAGTTCGATGCCGGCCCCGGGCTGGACGTCCTGGCCCTGCCGTTCGCGACCGGCTCCCAGACGCCACGCGGCGATGCCGACCGCGTACGCGTCGAGTTCGGAGATCACCCCGTCCGCGTCGGCGTGGAAGGTCTCGGTGTGGGTCGCGACGGGCAACGGCGCCGTGGGGTCGCCACCCTGGGCGGCGATCATCGCGTTCCATCGGTCCATCGCAGTGCCGTCGCGCAGGCGGTCGGCGGGATCGACGTCGTCGACACCGGCGGCCTCGAGCATCTCACGGGCCAGGGCCAGGGTCAGCTCGACGACGTCGTCGGGTCCGCCGCCGGCGAGCACCTCGACGGCCTCCCGGACCTCGAGCGCATTGCCCGCCGTACGCCCGAGCGGGCTGTCCATGCGGGTGAGCAGGGCCGTCGTGGGCAGCCCTTCGTCGGTGCCGAGCTCGACCATGGTGCGTGCCAGCTCGCGGGCCTCGCCGAGTTCCTTCATGAAGGCACCGCTGCCGACCTTCACATCGAGGACGAGGGCTCCGGTGCCCTCGGCGATCTTCTTGCTCATGATCGAGCTGGCGATGAGCGGGATCGACTCGACGGTCCCGGTGACGTCGCGCAGTGCGTAGAGCTTGCGGTCGGCGGGTGCGAGATCGGCGCTCGCCGCGCACACGACCGCACCGACGGCCGGGTCGGTGAGGATCTCGGCGATTTCCGCGGTGGTCAGATCGGCCTTCCAGCCCGGGATCGCTTCGAGCTTGTCCAGGGTGCCGCCGGTGTGACCGAGACCGCGGCCCGACAGCTGCGGGACGGCGACGCCGCAGGCGGCGACGAGCGGTGCGAGCGGCAGGGTGATCTTGTCTCCCACACCGCCTGTCGAGTGTTTGTCGACGGTGCGCAGTCCGAGCGCGGAGAAATCGAGGCGACGACCGGAGTCGATCATCGCGGTGGTCCAGCGTGCCGTCTCCGCCCGGCTCATGCCGCGGAACCAGACGGCCATCGCCAGGGCCGACATCTGGGCGTCGGAGACGATGCCGTGGGTGAACGCTTCGATGACCCAGTCGATCTCGGTGCCGGAGAGTTCGTGTCCGTCGCGCTTGCGGCGGATGACGGTGACGATGTCAGGCACGGCGGTCCTCGTTCTCCCGCACGGCCGCGAGATCGTCGGGGCCGAACGCGTCGGGGAGGAGCGCGGAGAGACGACGCGGGCCGCCCTGGGCGTCGACCTCGAGATCGGGGCCGCCGTGTTCGAGAAGCACCTGCCGGCACCGGCCGCACGGGGTCAGAACGTGGCCCCGGGAGTCGCACACGGCGACGGCCCGAAGGCGGCCTCCACCCTGGGCGATCAAGTTACCGACGAGTACACATTCGGCACATAGGCCCAGTCCGTGTGAGACATTTTCCACATTGCACCCGAGGACCATCCGACCGTCGACGGTGAGGCCGGCAGCCCCCACCGGGAACCCGGAGTAGGGGGCGTAGGCTCGACCCATCACCTCATGTGCTTTGGCGCGCAACATTTTCCAGTCGATGTCCGGCATGGTTCATCATCCTGTCACGGTGGCGTGGGCGACGGTAGGCGACCCCCACCGCGCCAGATCACAGTTGGAAAGGCAAACCTAACTTCGCATTTGGAGCCCTGTACGAATGGGGCGGGAGATTAGTTCCCGAGTTTGGGATGGGTCTAGAGTCGATCCAAGTCGGTTCAGGTTCACGTCGGGCCCGTACTGCGGAATCCCCCACAGGTAGGAGCAGCTCGACGCGTCCACCATTGACGTTGGAGGCACAGCACTCGATGAGCAGCACGACTGAAGCCGCCCCCGCAAAGGCGGGGCGCACACGGTCGCTTTACCGGGGAGACCCCGGCATGTGGTCCTGGGTATTGCACCGGATCACGGGCGTGGCGACATTCTTCTTCCTTTTCGTCCACGTCCTCGACACCGCACTCGTCCGGGTCAACCCCGAGACCTACGACGCGGTGATCGATACGTACAAGAACCCGATCGTCGGCCTCATGGAGCTCGGCCTGGTCGCGATGGTCCTGTACCACGCACTCAACGGCCTGCGGGTCATGCTCGTGGACTTCTGGTCGAAGGGCCCGAAGTACCAGCGCGTGATGCTCTGGACGATCCTCGCGATCTGGTTCGTGGTGATGATCCCCGCGGCCGTTCGCATCCTCTTCAACACGTTTGCGGGGCACTGACATGACCGAAGCGAAGACTCTGGGTAAGGAATACGACCGGCCTGCCGGCCTCGACAACCCGCGCTCGCCGCGGCGCGCCGCGAAGAACAACTTCGAGCTCTACGCCTGGTTGTTCATGCGCCTGTCCGGCCTGGCCCTGATCATCCTGGTCCTCGGTCACCTCTTCATCATGCTGATGCTCGATGACGGCGTGCACCGCATCAACTTCGCGTTCGTCGCAGGCCGCTGGTCCAGCCCGTTCTGGCAGGTCTGGGACCTGTCGATGCTGTGGCTCGCTCAGCTCCACGGCGGTAACGGTCTGCGCACCGTCATCGCGGACTACGCACGTAAGGACTCCACCCGGTTCTGGCTCAACACGATCCTCGTCGTGTCGATGATCCTGATCATGGGCCTGGGCACCTACGTGATCTTCACCTTCGACCCGAACATCACGGCGAGCTAGGGGAGCCGAACCTTCATGCAGGAACATCGTTACGACGTAGTCATCGTCGGCGCCGGCGGCGCCGGCATGCGCGCGGCCATCGAAGCCGGCCCGCGTGCGCGCACCGCAGTGCTCACGAAGCTCTACCCCACCCGCAGCCACACCGGCGCCGCTCAGGGTGGCATGTGCGCCGCCCTCGCGAACGTCGAAGAGGACAACTGGGAGTGGCACACCTTCGACACCGTCAAGGGTGGCGACTACCTGGTCGACCAGGACGCTGCGGAGATCATGGCCAAGGAGGCCATCGACGCCGTTCTCGACCTCGAGAAGATGGGTCTTCCGTTCAACCGGACGCCCGAGGGCAAGATCGATCAGCGTCGCTTCGGTGGTCACACCCGCGACCACGGTAAGGCCCCGGTCCGTCGCGCGTGCTACGCCGCCGACCGCACCGGCCACATGATTCTGCAGACGCTCTACCAGAACTGCGTCAAGCACGACGTCGAGTTCTTCAACGAGTTCTACGCGCTCGACATCACCCTCACCGAGACCGAGAACGGTCCCGTCGCGACGGGTGTCATCGCGTACGAGCTCGCGACCGGCGAGATCCACGTCTTCCACGCCAAGGCCATCGTCTTCGCGACGGGCGGCTCGGGCCGTATGTACAAGACGACGTCGAACGCCCACACCCTCACCGGTGACGGCCTCGGCATCATCTTCCGCAAGGGCCTGCCGCTCGAGGACATGGAGTTCCACCAGTTCCACCCGACGGGCCTGGCCGGTCTCGGCATCCTCATCTCGGAAGCCGTGCGTGGTGAGGGCGGCATCCTCCGCAACGCCGACGGCGAGCGGTTCATGGAGCGCTACGCCCCCACCATCAAGGACCTCGCGCCCCGCGACATCGTCGCCCGCTCGATGGTGCTCGAGGTGCTCGAGGGTCGCGGCGCCGGACCGAACAAGGACTACGTCTACATCGACGTGACCCACCTCGGCGAGGACGTCCTCGAGGAGAAGCTCCCCGACATCACGGAGTTCTCCCGCACCTACCTCGGTGTCGACCCTGTCACCGAGCTCGTGCCGGTGTTCCCGACCTGCCACTACGTCATGGGCGGTATCCCGACCAACGTCGACGGCGAGGTCCTCCGCGACAACGAGAACGTCGTGCCCGGCCTGTACGCGGCCGGCGAGTGCGCATGCGTGTCCGTCCACGGCGCCAACCGTCTCGGCACCAACTCGCTGCTCGACATCAACGTCTTCGGTCGTCGCGCCGGCATCGCCGCCGCGGAGTACGCCAACAGCACGAAGCACGTCGAGATGCCGGACGAGCCGACGAAGTACGTCGACGAGTGGCTCGACCTGATCCTGCACCAGGGCGGCAAGGAGCGGGTGGCCGACATCCGCACCGAGCTGCAGCAGACGATGGACAACAACGCGTCGGTGTTCCGCACCGAGGAGACGTTGACGCAGGCGCTCAACGACATCCACGCGCTGAAGAAGCGCTACAAGGAGATCACCGTCCACGACAAGGGCAAGCGCTACAACAGCGACCTGCTCGAAGCGCTGGAGCTCGGTTTCCTCCTCGAGATGGCCGAGGTCACCGTCGTCGGCGCGCTGAACCGCAAGGAATCGCGCGGCGGCCACGCCCGCGAGGACTACCCGAAGCGCGACGACGAGAACTTCCTCAAGCACACCATGGCGTACAAGGTGGGCGAGGAACTGATCTCCGACATTCGCCTGGACTACAAGCCGGTGGTCCAGACCCGGTACGAGCCCATGGAGCGTAAGTACTGATGACAACCATCGAGAAGACCGACACGGGCGCGTCGTCACTGCCTCCCGTGCCCGAGGGCGCGACGATGGTCACCCTCAAGATCGCTCGGTTCAACCCGGAGGACGACAAGGGTCAGCACTGGGATTCGTTCCAGGTGCCGGCGCTGCCGTCCGACCGTCTGCTCAACCTGTTGGGCTACGTCAAGGGTTACCTCGACGGCACGCTCACCTTCCGTCGCAGCTGCGCCCACGGCGTGTGCGGCTCGGACGCGATGCGTGTCAACGGCGTCAACCGTCTCGCCTGCAAGATCCTCATGAAGGACCTGCTGGACAAGAACGGCAAGGACGTCACGATCACGATCGAGCCGATCCGTGGCCTTCCGGTCGAGAAGGACCTCGTCGTCGACATGGAGCCCTTCTTCGACGCCTACCGCGCCGTGAAGCCGTTCCTCATCGCCTCCGGCAACGAGCCGACCCGCGAGCGCATCCAGTCGCAGGCCGACCGTGCCCGATTCGACGACACCACCAAGTGCATCCTGTGCGCGTGCTGCACCACCTCGTGCCCGGTGTACTGGAGCGACGGCAGCTACTTCGGCCCCGCCGCGATCGTCAACGCGCACCGGTTCATCTTCGATTCGCGTGACGAGGGTACCGCCGAGCGTCTGGACATCCTCAACGACAAGGAAGGCGTGTGGCGCTGCCGCACCACCTTCAACTGCACCGACGCGTGCCCCCGTGGCATCCAGGTGACGAAGGCGATCCAGGAGGTCAAGCGCGCGCTCATGTTCGCTCGCTGATCACCTCGCACGACGGCAGGCCCGCCCCTTCGGGGACGGGCCTGCCGTCGTCTGTGCTCACTCCGCTGTCCTCACTCCGCTGTTCTCACTACGTGTCGTCCCGAACTTCATCGAGGAACAGGCCCGGCAGTCGATGGAGCAGGATTCCGCGCGCGGGTGAACCCGAACCGAGACGATCGGATCAGCGTCCGCGTGCGAACAGGAAGCCCGCGACCCACCCGACCGCGAAGATGACGACGAGCACCAGCCACAACGGTGCCTGCAGCGAGATCCAGAAGAGGTCGATGCTCGTGCTCTTGCGGTTCTGGAGGACGAACAGCGCGGCGAGCAGGACCAGGACGGCCGCGAGAACTCTGCGCGGAGTCACCTGGAACGAGCGTCGGGGCGCGGCGGAGCGCGTCTGTTTTGCCACGCCTCCATCGTCGCCCGTCCGCGGCACGATCGGCACCCCCGAACCGGGTTTTCACCCCGGGAGTTCGTTCATTTCCTCCGGAATCGCAACCCGGCGAGGAGCCCCCCGAGCAGACCCGCTCCGAGGAGTACGGCCCCGCGGCGCGCGTCGAAACCTTCGTGCACCTCGAGACGCGGAGTGATGACAGCTCCCGTGGGCGCGGGATGGTGTGCGAGTGCGAGGCTCGCGCGGGACGTCGCTGCGAACGCGGTGCAGAAGAGCACAAGACGAGCCGTGAGATTACCGAACACGAGAATGCCGAGAATGGGCCCGAAGGCGACGCCCGCCGGCCCGTTGAGCACCCGTTCGAGATAGATCGAACCGGTCTGCTTGAGCAGTTCGAAACCGATCCCGGCGATCACACCTGCGACGATCGCGCTGCGGAACGGGACCGGTTCGCGGGGCAGGCGCGCGATCACCCAGGTGAACACCAGGGCGGTCGCGGCCGTGGCCGTGATCAGTGCCAGGATCCGCAGAACCACGCCGATGCCGACGAGGTTCTCCATGTTGAGCAGCTCGACGATTCTGCGCGCGATCGGCCCGCTGCTCAGCGCCGAGAGCCCCAACGACACTGTCATCGCGAGCCCGAGACTGACGAGCGCGCCGCCGTCGCGCAGCTTGACCACGAAGAAGTTGCCCTTGTCGCGCGGGTGCTCCCACATGGCGGTGAGTGCTTCACGCAGATTCGTGATCCAGCCCAGGCCCGCATACGAGGCGGTGAGCAGACCGATGAGACCTACCGCGCCGCGGGATTCGATCGCCGAGTCGATCAGGCTCTGGACGGTGCCACCGAGCTGACCGGGGATGTTCTCGGAGATGATCTGCCGGATCTGGTCGAGCAGCTCGGGGCGACCGGCGAGCACGAAGCCGGCCAGCGAGAATACGACCATGATGATCGGGACGATGGCCAGCACCGTGAAGAAGGTCAGACCGGCCGCGTAGTAATCGCCTTTGTTCTCCTGATACCGCACCCCGGCCCGGAGGATGCGGTCGAGCACCGGATGGGCCGCGCGTTGACGCTCGAGAAATCCCGGCTTCTCGTCGGGTTCGCCGGCCATCCGGGTGCTCCTTCGTCTAGGTCCGCGGCAGGAAACCCACCTTGTCATAGACCTGCGCCAAGGTGCGGGATGCGACCTCGCGAGCGCGGTCCGCGCCGCCCGAGAGAATGCGGTTCAGTTCGGCCGGGTCGGCCAGGTACTCGTCGACCTTGGTGCGGATCGGCGTGACGAACTCGGTGAGAACCTCTGCGGTGTCGGCCTTCAGGTCGCCGTAGCCCTTGCCCTCGTAGCCGGCGACGAGCTCGTCGATACTGCGGCCCGACAGAGCCGACTGGATCGTGAGCAGGTTCGAGACCCCGGGCTTGTTCTCGCGGTCGAAACGGATCTCGCGCTCGTTGTCGGTCACCGCGGAGCGGATCTTCTTCGCCGAGACCTTCGGATCGTCGAGGAGGTTGATCAGGCCCGCGTCGGTCGCCGCGGACTTGCTCATCTTCGACGTCGGATCCTGCAGGTCGTAGATCTTCGCGGTCTCCTTCACGATCGTCGGCTCGGGGACGACGAAGGTCTTGCCGAAGCGGGAGTTGAAGCGCTGCGCGAGATCTCGCGTCAACTCGAGGTGCTGACGCTGGTCCTCCCCCACCGGCACGTGGCTCGCGCGGTAGAGCAGGATGTCGGCGGCCATGAGGATCGGATAGGTGAACAGGCCGACGCCGGCGTGCTCGGTGCCCTGCTTGGCGGACTTGTCCTTGAACTGTGTCATCCGGCTGGCCTCACCGAAACCGGTGATGCAGCTCAGGACCCAGGCGAGCTCGGCGTGCTCGGGCACCTGGCTCTGCACGAACAGGACGGACTTCTCCGGATCGATACCGATTGCGAGCAGCTGCGCCACGGAGACGAGCACACGCTTGCGGAGCAGCTTCGGCTCGTGCGGAACGGTGATCGCGTGCAGGTCGGGGATGAAGTAGAAGGCGTCGTTCTCGTCCTGCGCCGGAACCCACTGCGCCAGCGCCCCGAGGAAGTTCCCGAGGTGGAACGAATCCGAGGTGGGCTGGATGCCGGACAGCACACGGGGGCGGGCCTTCGGCTTCGTGGCGTTCTGTTCTGCAGTGCTCGACATGCCGTCGATGATTCCACGCAGGCCCCACCGCACTGCGACCGAGGTGGGCACTTCCGGGCGATCCGCAGAAGCGGTCAGCGATCGAAGGCCACCGTCACCGGTGCATGGTCGGACCAGCGCCGGTCGTAGCTCGCTGCGCGTTCGACGCGGGCCTCGGTCGCGCGGGCCGCCAGGCCCGGGGTCACGAGGTGGTAGTCGATGCGCCAGCCGGCGTCGGTGTCGAATGCCTTGCCGCGGTACGACCACCACGAATAGGGACCGGCGACGTCTCCGTGGAGGTCGCGCACCACGTCGCGCCAGCCCGCGTCGAGCAGGTCGCCGACCCAGGCGCGCTCCTCCGGCAGGAAGCCGGACTTCTTGACGTTGCCCTTCCAGTTCTTGATGTCCCGCTCGGTGGGGGCGATGTTCCAGTCGCCGCATACCACCATGTCGCGACCTGCGGCCGTCACCGCGGCGTACCGCTCGGCGAGATAGGTCGCGAAGCTCTTCATGAAGTGTTCCTTCTCGTCCTGCTTCGGCGTCTGCGCCTCACCGGTCGGAAGGTAGAGGCTTCCCACCGTCACGTCGCCGAAGTCGGCCTCGATGTAGCGGCCGGCCGACGCGAACTCGTCGACGTCGAATCCGACGCGGACCGCGTCCGCCGGTACACGTGAGAGGATCGCCACCCCGGCGCGGCCCTTGGCCGAGGACTCCGCGCCGACGCAGTGCCATCCGGCCTCGAGTGCAGGGGCGATCGCAGCGTGGAACTGCTTCTCGGTGGCCCGCACCTCCTGCAGGCACACGATGTCGGCGGCCGACGAGGCCAGCCAGTCGACGAGACCCTTGGCTGCGGCTGCGCGCACGCCGTTGACGTTCACGGTGGTGATCACGAGAGGCACCGGGTCACCGTAGCCGACACCCGCGACGCAACGGCTTCCCTGTGGGAGGGGCCTCCCGCGAGGGTGGTCCACCCCACGACCGGTCGTTCCACGGGACGGAACGAATTCACCACGTTCTCTCATACAGCGGAACGGACGAATGCACTTCCAGCTGAAATGCTGCATCGATCCATTCTGCGGATTGTTGAAACCGTTCTACGGACCTAGAGTGACTCACATGACACAGGCATCGACGGTCACCGGAGCCGACGGCGGCGTGCGGAGCGTCGCTCGCGCGTTCGATCTGCTCAACGCATTCGACGCCGAGCACCCGATCCGGACGCTGCGCGAACTCGTCGAGATCACCGGGCTCCCCAAGTCGACGGTGGTGCGCCTGCTGGGCACCCTCACCACGCAAGGGATCGTCGCCACCCGAGGCGATTCGACGACCTACAGCGTCGGCCCCGCCTTCCTTCGCTGGATCGGTCTGGCCGACGCGATGTGGGAGATCGGCGCCGAGGCACGGCGATCGATGACGGAACTGCGCGATCGATGCGGAGAGACCGTCAACATCTACATCCGACAGGACCTGCACCGCGTCTCCGTCGCTCAGGTCGAGGGCACGACGACGGTCCGCAGCGTCGTCCAGGTGGGTGCTCAGTACCCGCTCGTCGTCGGCGCCGCCGGCCGGATCCTGCTCGGTGGCTGTCCGGACAACGTTCTCGAAGCGCTCGCCGAGCAGGAGGGCACCACCAGCACGGCGGACCTGAGGACCGAGGCCGCCGGAGCACGGGAGGCGGGTTACGCCATCACCCACGGCGATCGGGAGCTGGGCGCTTCCGCGGTCGCCGCGCCGATCCTGTCCGCCGACGGCCGTGTCATCGCAGCCCTGTCGATCAGTGGCCCCACGTCGCGCTTCACCGCCGACCGGGTCGCCGCCTACGTCGATGCCGTAACCGACACCGCCCGGCAGATCAGTGCTGCCGGGCTCGGAACCGTGGAGGCCTTCCTGTGACCACCAACCTTCTGGAGGGCGTGCGCGTCCTCGATATGACCAACGTCCTGGCCGGACCCTTCGCGGGCTACCAATTGGCCCTGCTCGGCGCGGATGTGATCAAGGTCGAGACCGCCGGAAGCGGCGACCTGGCCCGTCAGCTCGGCGCCGATCCCGACCTGAGCGCCGAATACATGGGCGTGTCCTTCCTCGCCCAGAACGCCGACAAGCGCTCGGTCACGGTCAACCTCAAGACCGAGGGCGGCAAGAAGGTCTTCGAGCAGTTGCTCGCGGACGCCGACGTGCTCCTCGAGAACTTCCGTCCGGGCGTGCTCGCCCGCCTCGGCTTCGACTGGGAACGTCTGCACGAGCTCAATCCCCGCCTGATCTACTGCGCGGTCTCCGGATTCGGCGCCACCGGCCCGATGAGCAGCCGACCCGCCTACGACCAGGTGGTCCAGGGACTGTCCGGCATCATGAGCGTCACCGGCGACACCGAATCCGCGCCGCTGCGCGTCGGCTATCCCGTCTGCGACAGCTTCGGCGGTATGGCCGCGGCCATGACCGTGTGCGCCGCCATCGTCCGCCAGCGACAGACCGGGCAGGGCGCGTACCTGGACACCTCGATGCTCGACGCGGCCATCACGTCGATGGGCTGGGTGGTCTCGAACCATCTGGTGACCGGCAAGGAACCGGTGCCGATGGGCAACGAGAACATGACCTCGGCGCCGTCGGGTGCGTTCCGCACGGCCGACGGAGTCCTGAACATCGCGGCGAACAAGCAGGAACAGTACGAGATCCTGTGCAAGGTGCTCGGCCGCGAGGAACTCGTCACCGACCCCCGTTTCGTCACCCGCGAGGACCGCAAGCGCAACCGCGAGATCCTGCGCGACGAACTCGAGATCTCCCTCAAGGAGAGGACCGCGGCCGAGTGGGACGAGATCCTGCTCGACACCGGCGTTCCCGCCGCGCCCGTCGCTCCGGTGTCGGAGGCGCTGCGCTCCGATCAGATCCGCCACCGCGGGTTGATCTCCGAACTGGACGTGGCAGCCGGCTCCGGCACGGTCCAGGTCCTCGGTCTGCCCACGCACGTCGACGGTGAGTCGGTCCGTCCCGATACTCCGCCGCCGACGCTCGGAGAGCACACCGACGAGATCCTCCGCGAGATCGGCTTCAGCGCCGAGCAGATCACCCGTTTCCGGGAAGAAGGCGCAGTATGACGACCGATCCCTTCCGCTCCCTGACCGCTCTGCCGGTCTCGGACGAGGCCGGCGCTCCCCTGCACTACTACAGCCTGGCCGAGGCCGAAGCACACGGTGCCGGGCCGATCGCCGACCTGCCGTGGTCGCTGAAGACGCTCGTCGAAGGGATCCTGCGTCACCAGGGTCATCCGCAGGCGCTGCCCGAGCACGTCCACGCCGTCACCCGCCGCGACGAGACGGCCGCGATCCCGTTCTTCCCGGGTCGTGTGCTGTTCCAGGACGCCTCCGGGATCCCGGTACTGGCCGACATGATCACCCTGCTCGAACGCGCCCGGGCCGAGGGGTTGGACACGTCCGCGCTCGAACCCGCGTTGCCCCTCGACCTGGTCGTCGATCACGCACTCGAGGTGGATGAGTACGCGAATCCGGAAGCGGCACTTCGCAACATCGATCTGGAGTACGAGCGTCACCGTGATCGGTACCGTTTCCTGCGCTGGGCGCAGGACCGGCTTCCGGGCCTTCGGGTCGTGCCGCCGGGGCTCGGGATCTGTCACCAGCTGAACCTCGAGGTCCTCGCGCCGGTCGTGACCGCCACCGAATCCGGGGGCCGGCACGTCGCAGCGCTGGACAGCCTGGTCGGCACCGACTCGCACACCACGATGATCAACGCGCTCGGCGTCACCGGCTGGGGCGTCGGCGGCATCGAGGCCACCGCCGCGGCCCTCGGGCAGGCCGTCATGATCCGCGTGCCCCGCGTCGTCGGCATCGAACTCACCGGACGTCTCGCACCCGGGGTGTTCGCCTCCGATCTCGCCCTCACCCTCGCCGAGAAACTGCGCGCACTGAATGTGGTCGGCGCCGTCGTCGAGTTCCACGGTCCCGGCCTGGAGGCACTGTCGGTGCCCGACCGCGCGACCGTCGCCAACATGGCACCCGAATACGGCGCGACGATGGCCTGGTTCCCGGCCGATCGCCGGACGATCGAGTACCTGGCCGCGACGGGCCGCTCCCCCGAGCGTGTCCACCTCGCCGAGCAGTACCTGCGAGCCCAGGGACTGTTCCGCACCCCGAGCAGCCCGGCACCACGGTTCGAGACCGGCCTGTCGATCGACCTCGCGAGCATCACCACCACCCTCGCCGGTCCGTCCCGACCGCACGATGCCCTGTCGCCCTCCGAGGTCCCGACCTCCCGCGGCGAGAGCGGACCGCTCGATGGCGACATCGCGATCGCTGCGATCACCAGCTGCACCAACACCTCCAATCCCCGGTCGCTGGTCGCGGCGGGGTTGCTGGCGCGCAACGCCGTCGCGGCCGGTCTGCGTCCACCGGGCTGGACGAAGACGTCGTTCACGCCCGGCTCGCGGGCCGCCGCCGACCTGCTGGCCTCGGCGGGTCTGCAGGATCACCTCGACCGGCTCGGCTTCCAGGTCGCGGGATTCGGATGCGGCACGTGCATGGGCAATTCCGGGCCGCTCAGCCCGGCCCTGTCCGAGTCGGACCGGACGAAGGACACCGCGCTCGCGGCGGTGCTGTCGGGCAACCGCAACTTCACCGGACGCATCCACCCGGCGATCGCGCACGCCTACCTCGCCTCCCCGGCGATGGTCGTGGCCTACGCCCTCGCGGGCAACGTCCGGATCGACGTGACGCGCGACCCGATCGGGCGCGCCGAGGACGGCACCGACGTCACCCTCGCCGACCTGTGGCCCTCCGACGAGGAGATCGACGCGATGCTGGCCGAGCACGAGGCCGCCGCGCTCGGGCGTGACGCTCACCGGGAGTTGACCACCACGCGCTGGCAGGAACTCGAGTACCCGCGCGGTGAGCACTACCGCTGGGACGGGGAGGCCGGCAGCATCCGTCGCCCGCCCTTCACCGATCCGGAACTGACGTCGCCCACCCTCACCGGCGATCTGACCGCGCGGCCCCTGCTGGTCCTCGGCGATGCGGTCACCACCGACCACATCTCGCCGGTCGCACGGGTCCTGCCCGACTCCGCGGCGGGTCGCTGGCTCCGCGAGCGCGGTGTGGGCGACCGGGCACTGGGCACCTTCAGCTCCCGGCGGCTCAACCACGACGTCATGATCCGCGGCGGCTTCGCCAACACCCGCCTCGCGAACCTGCTCGTGCCCGAGAAGCAGGGCGGCTGGACGCGCACGGCACCCGGCGAGGAGCCGGTGCCCGTCCACGAAGCGGCCGAGTACCACCGCCGGCAGGGCACCCCGGTCGTGGTGGTCGCCGGTGAACTGTACGGCGCCGGGTCGGCGCGGGACTGGGCCGCGAAGGTCACGCGGCTGCTCGGCATCCGCGCGGTCCTCGCCCGTAGCTTCGAACGCATCCACCGCACCAACCTGGTCGCGATGGGTGTCCTGCCGATCCAGTGGCAGGGCCCCGCCCCGGAGACCTTCGACGGCAGCGAGGAGATCGACCTGCTCGGACTGGCCGATCTCGGGTCGACCACCGAGATCACCGTCCGGGTCCGCCGTGCGGGCGAGATCGTGTGGCAGGGCACGGCACTCTGCCGGATCGACACTCCCCTGGAGTGGGAGTGGCTGCGCGCCGGCGGTCTGTTCGGCCATCTGCTGACCGAGCAGACGGAGCGGCAGGGCGCACCGCACCGCGATCCGGTGGGCGCACACCGGTAGACGAGTGGATCGACGGGGACGTCCTCCGAGGGGGCGTCCCCGTCGTCATGTCCGGTCCGCCGGGGCGGCGCGGGCGACGGTGCGCGCCCGCACGATCAGATGACGGAGCGGCGGGACGGAACCCTCCGCTCGACCGTCCCTCCGGCCACCGTCGACCTCGGCACGCCGCACCCGGTACCGCTCGCGCAGCACAGCGGCGCGCAGGGCGGCGGTGACACCTGGGAAGCGACCGTGACGGCCGAACCCGACGGTGCCGAGGAGCAGGACAGCGGCCGGCAGGATTATCCAGGCGTACAGCACGGCGGCGGAGGCGATCGCCTCGGCGACGGCATCCTCGTCGAGCGCCGCCCATACGATTCCTGCGCCGACCACGACGTAGAGGGTGCCGCCCAGCGCCGCGGCCAGGACGGCACCGACGTATCGACGGAGCAACCAGCACCGGACCGTCCACAGCACGAGGACGGCGGCCGTGAACATCGTGATCGCGGACATGACCACGACGAAGACGACGTCCGAGGAGTCCGGCAGCGGTCCGGAACCCGACTCGTCGTCGAACACCACGACCATCAGGAGCCCTGTCGCCACCGTGACGACGGCCAGGAGAGCGAGTTCGACGGCGAGCGCCGCGAAGGGGTGCCCGGCGGCCCGTGAGTCGGCGGGGCGCAGCCTCGCCGCCGTGGCGAGCAGTTCGCGGCGGCGCAGCAGTGACGCCTCCCGGCGCAGACGACGACGGGCACCGACACCGCGCTGGGTCGCGAGGAACAGATCCTGGCTGAGCACCACGATCACGAAGACCGCCGGGAACAGCAGCAGCGCCGCCAGATCCACGGAGTGCGGAAGGCCGTCGAGCAGCGCGGCGACGAAGGTCATCGTCGCCCCGACGCCGAACACCGACCCGCACAGTTCGAGGTGTTCGAGGCGCAGCGCCTCGGTCGACCGGGACGAGCCCTCGGCGGTGATGGCCGGTCCGAGCGACCACGCGATGAGATTGAGCGCGATGACGAGGGCGGCGAGCACACCGAGGACGGCGGCGGCCTCACCCATCGTGAGGGTGGTGAGTACGCCGCTGCGCACCGGCGTGGACCGGTCGTAGGCCAGTTCGTCGGTACGGCGGGCGACCGCGTGGATCAGGTTGGGGGCGAGGGCGACCGGCAGATAGGCCAGCGCCGAGCCGAACATCAGCATCCATACCCGGGTCCAGAACCGCCGGCGGGCGTGCGCTCCACCGCGGGATTCGGAGTCGGTGGCAGTGGTGGTCACGGCCGTCCCTCCTCCCGGACCTACGGTGATGCGACTGACAGTGGTACACGAAACGGTAACCGGTGCCGGGAGTGCTCGGGAAGCACGACACGGGACGCCCGGTGCGGGCGTCCCGTGTCGTGTTGTCGAGAACGGAGCGGAAGGTCAGGCGCGAGCCTTCTGCAGATTCTCGTCGAGTGCGCCGAGGAACTCCTCGGTGGTCAGCCAGCTCTGCTCGGGGCCGACGAGCAGTGCGAGGTCCTTGGTCATCTGACCGGCTTCGACGGTCTTGATGACGACGTCCTCGAGCTGCTGCGCGAACTCGATGACCTCGGGGGTGTTGTCGAGCTTGCCGCGGTGCTCGAGGCCACGGGTCCAGGCGAAGATCGACGCGATCGGGTTGGTCGACGTCGGCTTGCCCTGCTGGTGCTGGCGGTAGTGCCGGGTGACGGTGCCGTGTGCGGCCTCCGCCTCGACGGTCTTGCCGTCCGGGGTCATCAGGACGGAGGTCATCAGGCCCAGCGAGCCGTAGCCCTGCGCGACGGTGTCGGACTGGACGTCGCCGTCGTAGTTCTTGCAGGCCCAGACGTAGCCGCCCTCCCACTTGAGGGACGATGCGACCATGTCGTCGATGAGGCGGTGCTCGTAGGTGAGACCGGCGGCGTCGAACTCCGCCTTGAACTCTTCCTCGTAGATCCGCTGGAACTCGTCCTTGAACATGCCGTCGTAGGCCTTCAGGATCGTGTTCTTGGTCGACAGGTAGACCGGGTAGTTGCGCTGCAGGCCGTACGAGAGCGAGGCGCGCGCGAAGTCCTGGATGGACTTCTTGTAGTTGTACATACCCATCACGACGCCGCCGTCCTCGGGGATCCGGCAGACCTCGTGCTGGATCGGCTCGCTGCCGTCCTCGGGCGTGAAGGTGATGGTGACGGTGCCCGGGCGGTCGACCTTGAAGTCGGTGGCGCGGTACTGGTCGCCGAACGCGTGGCGGCCGACGATGACGGGCTTGGTCCAGCCCGGCACCAGGCGCGGCACGTTCGAGATGATGATGGGGGCGCGGAAGATGGTGCCGCCGAGGATGTTACGGATGGTGCCGTTGGGCGACCGCCACATCTTCTTCAGACCGAACTCCTCGACGCGCGCTTCGTCGGGGGTGATGGTGGCGCACTTGACGCCGACGTTGTACTTCTTGATGGCGTTCGCCGCGTCGACCGTCACCTGATCGTCGGTGGCGTCGCGGTTCTCCACGCCGAGGTCGTAGTATTCGAGATCCACGTCCAGGTACGGGTGGATCAGCTTGTCTTTGATGAACTGCCAGATGATGCGGGTCATCTCGTCGCCGTCGAGTTCGACGACCTTACCCTCAACCTTGATCTTGGACATATGCGCTTCGTGTCCTCCTAGGACGTTTCTGTGGTCCCCAATCGACCGCACTTTGTGGGTGCGATCGCCGTCGGCTCGCGAGCAGCGAGCATGGCCGTGTCCACGTCCTGGACTCCGGCCAAACATGACAAGCGTACTGCTATTGGTGAAGTCCGCAAAGCGCCTCGTCCCGCCCTCGCGCCCTACCGACCGGTAACTTTCCTGCTGGTCAGCGATGTTCAGAGGGTGCATAAGACCCTGCGACGGAGAGTCGCTAGACTGCCGGGAAAGTCATGAGTGCCAGCGTCAAGCCCCGGCTTGCTGGCCGGCAACCCTCCGACGGGGTGGGGTGCTCCGGGTGATGACACGGTCGGTGGAACCCCACCGACAAGCCTGTTGTCGGGAGGACTGAGATGATGATGTGCTGTCGCACGCAAGCCACGATCACACCTCCCATCACCGCCGGAAGGACACGATGACCGACATCCGCAGCCGGCGCTGCCAGCCCACCGCGAGCCTCGAGGCGGTCACCTCTTGACGGCGGGCACCGAGCGGCGTCGCGTCGAACTGCCCCCGGCGGACGGACGCCTCGACACCATCGACATCGGCGATCTCGCGCTCGAGAGCGGCGAGACGCTGCCGAACGTCACCGTCGCCGTGCAGAGGTGGGGCGAACTGTCCCCCGCCCGCGACAACGTGGTGCTCGTCGAACACGCCCTCACCGGCGACTCGCACGTCACCGGCCCCGCCGGACCGGACCATCCCTCGCCCGGCTGGTGGTCGGGCATGGTCGGCCCGGGCGCTCCTATCGACACCGACCGCTGGTGTGTGGTCTCGACGAACATCCTCGGCGGGTGCCGCGGCACCACCGGCCCCGGCAGCACGGCGCCCGACGGCAAGGCCTGGGGATCCCGCTTTCCGCTGATCACCGTCCGCGACCAGGTGGCCGCCGAGGTGGCGCTGCTCGACAGGCTCGGCATCGACGTCCTCGCCGCCGTGACCGGCGGATCGATGGGCGGCATGCGCACTCTCGAGTGGATCATCGCGTACCCGGAGCGCGTGCGGGCGTCGCTCGTCCTCGCCACCGGTGCCCGCGCGACCGCCGACCAGATCGGCACCCAGAGCGCGCAGATGGCGGCCATCACGGCCGATCCCGACTGGCAGGGCGGCGACTACTACGGCACGGGGCGGCGTCCCGAAGCCGGACTCGCCATCGCCCGGACCATCGCGCACCTCACCTACCGGACCGAATTCGAACTCGACACGCGCTTCGGGAATCTCCCCCAGGACGACGAGGACCCGTGGCGCGGCGGCCGGTACGCCGTGCAGAGCTATCTCGAGCACCAGGCACGCAAGCTCGTGGCGCGCTTCGATCCCGGCACGTACGTGGTGTTGTCCGACGTGATGAACCGGCACGACGTCGGTCGCGGACGCGGCGGTGTCGAGGCCGCACTCGCGTCCACCCCGGTCCCGACGATCGTCGCCGGCGTCGACTCCGACCGGCTGTACCCACTGCGCCTGCAGCAGGAGATCGCCGATCTGCTCCCGGGATCGGGCGACCTGCGTGTGCTCGTCTCCCGCGACGGGCACGACGGATTCCTCACCGAGGCCGACGAGGTGGCGAAGCTCCTCGTCGAGCTGATGAAGCTCGCCGAGGGCTAGTCGGTTCCCAGCGGGTCGATCGACGCGGCGAGTGCCACCACGATTCCGCCGACGACCATCATCGAGGCGACGTCGAACGTCTTGCCGCGCACCGCGAGGACACCGACCTTGTCCTCGTCGATCACCCAGCGGAACAGTCCGGCGAGGATGGTGGCGCCGCCGAAGACGAACGCTCCGCGTCGCCACCGGTCGGCGATCACCAGGATCACCGCTGCCGCGATCACCAGGGTGACCGCGAGCAGCGGCAGGTTCAGACGCGTGAATCGCAGAGCCTGAGCCATGTCGTCTCCCGGGTTCGTCGACCTGCTTATCGGGCCGCGAGCTGCTCGGCCCGCTCCACGACGTTGGTCAGCAGGAAGGCGCGGGTCAGCGGCCCGACGCCACCGGGGTTCGGGGACACGAAGCCCGCAACCTCACGCACGTCCGCGGCGACGTCGCCGCGCAGGCCGTCCTCGGTGCGGGAGACACCCACGTCCAGCACCGCGGCGCCGGGCTTGACCATGTCCGCCGTCACCAGGCCGGGAACGCCCGCGGCTGCAACGACGATGTCGGCGCGACGCACCTCTGCAGCGAGGTCGCGGGTGCCGGTGTGGCAGAGGGTGACCGTCGCGTTCTCCGAACGCCGGGTCAGCAGCAGACCGATCGGGCGACCGACGGTGACGCCACGACCGATGACCACCACGTGCGCGCCGGCGATCTCCACGTCGTAGCGGCGCAGCAGATGGATGATGCCGCGCGGCGTGCAGGGCAGCGGAGCCTCCTTGCCGAGCACGAGACGACCGAGGTTGACCGGGTGCAGTCCGTCGGCGTCCTTACCCGGATCCATGCGCTCGAGCGCCGCGTTCTCGTCGAGGTGCTTCGGCAGCGGGAGCTGGACGATGTATCCGGTGCAGGCGGGATCGGCGTTGAGCTCGTCGATCGCCTCGAACAGCTGCTCCTGGGTGATATCGGCGGGCAGATCCTTGCGGATCGACGTGATGCCGACCTTCGCGCAGTCGTTGTGCTTGCCGCGCACATAGGCCGCGGATCCCGGATCGTCGCCGACGAGGATCGTGCCGAGGCCGGGCGTGACGCCCTTGGCCTTCAGCGCATCCACGCGGACCTTCAGGTCCTCGAAGATTTCGTCGCGGGTTGCTTTGCCGTCCAGGATCGTCGCAGTCACGTCGCTCATTCTTCCAGGCGCCCGTCCGCCGTCGAATCGCGGCCGGTACCGGAAACCGTCCGAGCACCCGGAGGCAGGCAGTCCCGGGACAGTTCCGCGAAGGCTTCGGCGAGATACCTCTCGTACTGTTCGGGGTCCGGCATGCAGGAGTCCGAGACCAGAAAAGACAAGGTGAGAACCTCTCCGAGCGAGGTCACGGAGTGGACGAGACCGTAGTTCCGGTTGAGCATCGGAGTACCGATCGCCTCGACGGCGGGACTGTCACCGAAGCGGAGGCCCTCGACCGGCCCACGAGGCACATTCGTCACGGTGGTGTTGGCCAGCGGCACCACGTCTCCCGTGGGACCCACCCGCCCGCGGTACGCACGGCGGATCGACATCGCCAGGTCGAACGCGGGCGATGCATCCACCGCGGCAGCGGAGGCAGCCGACTCCGGACGCCGGATGCGCTGTTTCTCGAGGGCGGCGGACTCGTGGACGCTGTGGAGTCGTTCGCGCGGGTCGGCGCGATCGATGTGGAGGTCGACATACATCAGCGTGACCTTGTTCTCCGATTCCGCCCCCGCCCGGTCCCGGATCGATCCCGGGACGATCGCCGCCGGAGCGACGGCCGGAATCTCCTCGTAGGACGCGAGGTAGGAGCGCAGTCCTCCCGAGACGATCGTCAGGATCACGTCGTTCACCGAGGTATCCGTGGCGCGTGCGACGGCACGTACCTCCGGCAGCCGCATACGGACGACGCCGAGCTGCCAGGGACCACCGGCATCGGTGTCGAAGCGGGTCCGGGGACGCTGGGGCCGGGGCGCGACGATCTCCCCCGAGGCGGTGAGGTCACCGAGCGCTCGTCGAGCGCGACGCGTTGCGACCAGGGCCGGGAGCATCCTCGCGTACCGGAAGGGCAGGGCTGCCGCCGCGCCGACCGTTCCCGGCACGGCGACGACACGTCCACCCGACGACGGTGCGGCCGCAGGATCGTCGAACAGCGCACGAGCGATCTCGACGGCTCCGAGTCCGTCGGTCACCGAGTGGTGCAGGAGCAGCGCCACGATCGTCGCGACCTCGGGAAGGTCGTCGACCCCGCGGATGTCGGTCAGGACGTGCACTTCCCACGGCGGCACGGACAGATCGAGGCGGCGTTCCTTCATCGACGCGAGCAGCCGATGCAGCCCGCTGCGCGAGGTCGGGCCGATCGTCTCGTACCGGACGTGATCGTCCGGATCGACGTCCGTCTCCACCCAGTAGGGGAAGTCGAGGTCTGCCGGCACGCGGTGCAGGCGTCGGGTGAGCGCCGGTGTGCGATGCAGGCGGTCCCCGATCCACGTGACGGCATCCTCACGGGTACGGATGGGAGCCTCACCTGCCCGGGCGTCGAACACGTAGAAACTCACCATGGTCGGTGGTGGAGCGTCGGGGTCGGTGTCCCCCACGAAGATGTGGAGCGCGTCCCGCGCGGCCAGTCGGATTCCGCGTCGGCGTGTCATCGCGATGGTTCTCTCCCGGGTCGCCCGCTGCTCGTGCCTCTCGATTGAACCAGTTACCGCTCGGGACCACACCCGATCGGCGGTTCGCGAACACGAGCCTCACGCGGTGTAATTCGGCCATGGCGTACCGAGCCGGATCGACGACCGGCACCGAACGAGACCGGGCCGCGCGTCGTGTCCTGTTCTCGTTCGCAGGCGGCCTCGGCCATCTCGCACCGATGCTCCCGATCGCCGACGTCCTGCGCGAGGCCGGTCACCGTCTCGGCGTGTGCGGCGACGCGGACGTCCTCGCAGGCACCGAAGGCTTCGACGCGTACTTCCCCAAGGGAGACACGACATTCGTTTCCGGTCGGTCCACCGGCACGCTCGTTCCTCCGGATCTCGACCACGAGTACTCGGTGATCGGCACCCACTTCGCCGATGCTCTCGCGTCGCGACGATTCGGTCCGGTCCGCGACGTCGTCGACCGTTGGCATCCGGATCTGATGGTCTGCGACGAGATGGACTTCGGCGCGATGACGGCGGCCGAACACGCCGCCCTGCCCCGCGTGGTGGTCGACGTGATCGCGTCCGGCGCGCTCACCCGGATCGACCGCATCCGTGAGCCACTACGACGACTACGTGCCGCCCACGGCCTCCCTTCGGATCCCGAATTCTCCTTCCTGACACAGGATCTCGTGATCTCACCGTTCCCACCGTCGTTCCGTGACCCCGACTTCCCCCTGCCTGCCACAGCCGTCTCGATCGGGCCGGGCCCATCGCTCGCGTCCCACGGACACCCCGCGATCGACTGGCTCCGCGGCGGCGAGGAATCTCACCGCGTGTACGTCACGCTGGGCACCGTCTTCAACACCGAGTCCGGTGATCTCTTCGGCCGTCTCGTCGGGGGACTGCACCGACTACCCGCGCGCGTGCTCGTCACCGTCGGCCGCGACGTCGCCCCGGCCACCCTGCCCTCACCGGGTGGCAACGTCCGCATCGAACGGTTCGTGCCGCAGTCGGCGGTACTCCCGCACGTCGATGTCGTCGTCAACCACGGCGGCTCGGGCAGCGTCATCGGTGCGCTCACCCACGGCGTGCCGGTCGTCGCGCTTCCGATGGGTGCGGATCAGGAACTCAACGCCCGACGGCTGGTCGCGCTGGGCGCAGGGACCACGGTCGATCCCGTCACCGCAACCTCGGCGGAGATCGGAAGGATCACCCTCGACACGCTGTCGTCGGGCTCTCTTCGCCGCGGTGCCGAGCGATTGCGCGATGAGATCGCACGATTGCCTCCCCCGGCATCCGTGCTTCCACTGCTGGAGGATCGGATGCTCCGATCCCGGCTGCGCTGAACGTCTCCGCTCACACGACGGAGTAACCGTCCGGTAGCGACGTCCGCCCGGTCAATGCCCGCAGCACGGTCGTGCCGTCGCCGAGTGCCAGCGCGATCCTCGTGGCCAGCAGGGTTGCTTCTTCGAGGACGTCGGCCGGAGGCGTGAAGGGGACGTCCGCCGCAGCTGCGATGTCGAGACCGTGGACGGCGAGCTCGAAGGTGCGCGTCGGCAGATAGGAGTGCAGACGGATCCCCTTGTCTCCGATCACCCGGATCAGACGGTCCTCGCCGGCACCGAGCCGTTCGATCACCGCGGTCGACAGAGCATCGATCGTGGCCACCGGGTCGTCGCCGAGGTCGGCACCGGCACGACGTCCGCGTTCGACGATGTCCTCCGCGCCGAGAACCGAGGTGAGTTCCTTGACGTGGACGTAGTACTGCTCCGCGCTCGCGAGGTCCTCGGTGTCGGCGGGACCGTCCAGATAGGTCGTGACGGTCGTCAACGAGCGCGAGGTGTGGCCGATCAGCGCTCGGAGATCCCATTCACCCAGGCCCGGGCCGCCCCAGCGGTCGTCCGGTACGGCACGTACCAGCTCCGAGAAGCTGCGCACCGCCGAAACGTACGTCGCTACCGGTGATTCCATGACATCTCCCGAGGTCGACCGGACCGGACCCGACACGAGAATGAAAGCACGCGTCCCGCGGCTGTGAACGAAAGCGCGCGTTCCACGGCTGTGAACGAAAGCGTGCGTTCCGAGGTTATGCCGACGGTGTGCGCACACGGATCAGCACGGATCGTTTGCGCAGCGTGAATCCCAGGTTCTCGTAGAGCCGGATCGCGGTCGTGTTCGCGGCCGACGCGTGGAGGAACGGGATCTCGCCGCGTGCGCGGATACCGGCACCGACAGCCTTGACCAGGCGCGTGCCGAATCCGCATCCCCGGAAATCGGCGTCCGTGCACACCGCGCTGATCTCGGTCCATCCCGGCGGATGCAGCCGCTCCCCCGCCATCGCGACGAGACGTCCGTTCACCCTGATACCCGGATAGGTGCCCATCTCGACGGTCCGCGGCAGGTACGGTCCCGGCCGGGTGCGGGCGACGAGTTCGAGTATCTCCGGGACATCGGTGGGGCCGAGCACCACGAGTTCCGGATCGGGTTCGACGACCAGGCCCGTCCCGTCCATCTGGACGAGCCCGAACGAGCCGAGCACCTCCCAGCCGGGTGGTGGTGTGTGCCCCGGTCCGCGCACGGCCACCTCGGCCGACGGGCCCACGAGTGCGGCCAGGTGCGCCCAGTCGTCGTCCGTCATCGCCGTCGGGTGCCCGATGTGCCCCGCGACGTCGGGGTGGTATCCACCGATCCGGCCCGACCACCGCGCGAAATGTGCGTGCACTCCGCGCAGCGACTGCCGGATCGGATCGTCGAGCGGATGGACGTCCTCGTCCACCTCGACGGCGTCGACCGCCGGCGAAGCACCCGCGGTCATGTCAGAGACCGAGTCCGGTGCCGTGGACGCCGTACTCGTCGATGACGGCGAGCTCGTCGTCGGCGAGCGGCGGGAAGCTCAGCGCCTCGAGATTGTGGTCGAGCTGCCAGGTCGAACTCGCGCCGACCAGCGCCGAGGTCACGGCAGGCTGCCGGAGTACCCACTGCAGCGCCAGCTGGGCCAGCGACTGCCCACGCGACCGGGCCAGCTTGTCGAGTTCGGTGACGCGCTGCCGGTAGGTCTCGTCGATCATGTCCGGAGAGAGGAACGCGCTGTCCATCGCTCGCGCACCGTCCGGGATGGTCTCGAGATACTTGTCCGTCAGAAGTCCCTGTGCGAGCGGCGAATACACAACTAGGCCGAAACCGTCCTGCTCGGCTACATCGAGCAGACCGTTCTGCTCGATGCTGCGGTCGAAGATCGAGTAGCGCGGCTGGTGGACGAGCAGTGGGACGCCGGCTTCCCGCAGAAGTGTCGCGGCCTCATGCGCACGATCCGGTTGGTAGTTCGAGATGCCGACGTAGAGGCCTTCCCCTGCTCGACGGCGGAGACTAGTGCCCCGACGGTCTCCTCGAGCGGCGTCGACAGGTCCGGGCTGTGGCTGTAGAAGATGTCGACATAGTCGGTGCCGAGGTCACGCAGGCTGTGCTCGAGCGAACCCAGCAGCGACTTGCGCGACCCGCCCTTCTGGTAGGGACCGGGACCGATCGGGTTGCCGGCCTTCGTCGACAGGATGATCTCGTCCCGGTAGGGCGCGAGGTCCTTGTCGAGGATCCGGCCGAAGTTCTTCTGCGCGGCACGGTGCGGCGGACCGTACCGGTCGGCGTTGTCGAAGTGGGTGATGCCCAGATCGAAGGCGTGGAGGATGATCTCCCGCTGCGTCTCGAACGGATGGTCGGTGCCGAACTTCTGCCACAGCCCGAACGAGAAGGCCGGCAGGTCGAGGCCGGACCGCCCCGAGCGCCGGTAGGGAATCGTCTCGTAACGGTTCTCGGATGCGGTGTACGGGGTTTCGATGGTGCCGTGCGACATCGGGCGGGGTTCGCCTTTCGGTTCCAGCGGAATTCGAGTCCACGGGTACATCGCCCACCGAAGGATTCGGCGGGCGACATATCCGTTCGACACTCGATCACGGGCGCTTCCGGCCTGTCACCGGTTCCGCTCAGGCTGCGCAGAATGCATCCGCCGAGCGCCGGTGCACTGACGTCGACGGGTGGTTCTAATTCGGTGACTGCCAACGGTCCCGGCCATCCGAGCCGGGAGCGCACACCATCGGAGTCCCCTTGGTCGTAACTCCGGTGGCACCTGGGGTGGAACAGAACGAACCGCCGTGCACAGTTCCGCCCGATTGCTGGGCAGGAGCCGGTGGCGGCGTGTACGCAGGCGCCGGCGGGGGCGTGTACTGCGTGACCGGCGGCGGGGTGTACTCGGGCGTCGGGGGCGGCGTGTACTCCGTCGTCGCAGGCAGGGTGTATGCGGGCGCGGGCGGCGTGTACTCCGTCGTCGTTTCGACGACGGTCGTTCCGGCCTGGGGAACCAACGGCACCACGGCAGGCGAGTCGGAGGTCATGATGGGCGCCGGTGTGGTCGTCCGGGGCGTCGTCGTGGTGGGCTTCGCCGTCGTCGTGGTCGGCGCCACCGAACTGCTCGTCGTGGACACCACCGAGGAGGTTTCCGTCTTCGGCTCCTCGTCACCGACAGCGGCGCCGAGAGCCACGAGTCCGACGAGGCCGGCGCCGAGCGCCCACGGCCACTTGCGCCGCTTCTGTTCGCCTCCGGCAGGAGGATTGCCGCCCTGGCCGACAGCCCCGAACACCTGCGTGGGGTCGCCGCTGCCCTTGGGCCTGGTCTGGTTCGTCCACTGCTGACCGTCCCAGTAGCGATCGATGGACGGGTCGTAGGGGTCGGGATGCCAACCGGCAGGAGGGTTCATGCTCGATCCGTTCTGAGGAATACGTTCCGCAGAACGTCGCCGGTACCGATCGGTGTGTTACACCGACGATTCGGAAACCTCACAGCGGCAGGTCGGGGAGACGTGCGAGCCGGGACACACAGTGCCGACTTGTTAACCTGCGTTGTGTTCAGAGTGATGTTCCACGAGCCGCGCATTCCCCCCAACACCGGCAATGCCATACGCATGGTCGCCGCGACCGGCGCGGAACTGCACCTGGTGGAGCCCCTCGGTTTCGACCTGTCCGAGCCGAAACTGCGCCGCGCGGGGCTCGACTACCACGATCTCGCGTCGGTCACCGTGCACAGCAGCCTCGACGCCGCATGGGCGGCGCTGGCCCCCGAGCGGGTGTTCGCGTTCACCGCGCACGGCACGTCGAGCTACGCGGAGATCGAGTACCGGGCCGGCGACGTGCTGCTGTTCGGACCCGAACCGACAGGGCTGTCGCCCGAGGTGCTCGCCGACCCGCACATCACCGAGCAGATCCGTATCCCCATGCTGCCCGGGCGGCGTTCGTTGAATCTGTCGAACGCCGCCGCCGTCGCCTGTTACGAGGCGTGGCGGCAGCACGGTTTCCCCGGAGCGGTCTAGGCGCCGCTCTCCACCGGACGACCCGAGCGGGCCCATCCGTCGGTGCCGCCCGCGACGGAGACGGCGTCGACACCGCGACCGGCGAGATACTGCGCGGCCTGCAGGCTGCGGCCACCCACGGCGCAGACGACGTAGACGGTGCCCTCGGTGGGGATCTCGTCGATCCGCGCGACGAACTCGCTGAGCGGGATGTTCGTGACGCCGGGTACGCGCACCTGGGCGTATTCGTCGCGTTCACGCACGTCGATGACGGTCGCCCCGTCGGTGAGCGCGGATTCGAGTGCGGCCAGGTCGACCTCACGCATCGCTGTCGGTCCTCTCGGTATCGGGCGTCCCGGTGGTTCCGGACGAACGTCCCCGTCGGGTGATGAGCCGGATGACCAGGTAGAGGACACCTGCACACACGAACAGGAACGCCACCCACGGTATCGCGGCGCCGATACCGACCACCGCGGCCCCCAGCGCGGCCCATAGGCTGTTCCATCCCGCGACCAGCCCGTCCCAGAAACTGTCCTGCTCGGAGGGGAGGCGATCGGTGGTGATGTCGACGGTGAGCGTGGACAGTTCGATCCGGTCGCCCAGCTGCCGTCGCTGCGCCTCGAGACTGTCGAGTTCGGCCTGTCGTTCGGCCAGGGCGGTCTCTGCGGCGATCAGCGCTTCGACGTCGGCCGACGACTCGAGCAACGCGCGCAGGCGGTCCACCGAGGCCCGCAGCGCACCCACCCGGGCTTCGAGATCGGTGTACTGCATCGTCACGTCGTCGCGTGTGGTGCTCAGGCTCGTGACACGGCCGAGCGTACGGATCTCGTCGACGACCTCGTCGAGCCGGTCGGCGGGCACCCGCACCGTGAGCACGCTGCTCGCCTCGGGTTGCTCGGTGAGCGAGTCGACGCGCCCACCGGCCTCCTCGACGACCGTCACGACCCGGCGGCCCGTTGCCACGGGGTCACCGGCATCCATCTCGAGGTAGCCGGTGACGACCTCCTTGCGGTCGGCCTCTTCGGGTTGCGACTCCCGGAGACCGCCGTCGACGATCGCGGGTGCCGAGATCGCAGGCGCGGACGCCGAGGAGCCCTCCCCACCCCCACCCTCGTCGCAGCCGGTGACGACCAGAGCGAACAGAGCCAACGAGACCGGCCACAGGCGTTTCACACTCGGCGATGCTAGCGAAAGTCGCGTGATCTGCTCGGCATTCGCAGATCCATGGCTTCGAGATGGTCGGCGAGGAGCGTGACCACGCCCTCGGCGTTCTGGAGCCGGCCGCGGACGAGCAGGGCGGGAGCCGTGTGGGCCACGGTCCGGTAGCGCGCCCACAGACCGACCGAGCACACCACGTTCACCATTCCGGTCTCGTCCTCGAGGTTGAGGAAGGTGACACCGGCGGCGGTCGCCGGACGCTGCCGGTGGGTCACGGCCCCGCCGACGAGGATGCGCGTCCCGTCGGGGACCTGCAGCAGCTCCGCGGCCGGGATCACCCCGAGTTCGTCGAGCCTCTCGCGCAGGAACTGGGTCGGATAGCTGTCGGGCGAGATTCCCGTGGCCCAGACGTCGGCGGCGGCGAGTTCGAGAGCGCTCATGCCCGGCAGGGCCGGAGCCGGCACCGTCCCGATCCCGGGAAGCCGGCCGGGGCGTTGTGCCGCCGCCGGAGCCGCACCCCAGAGGGCTTCGCGGCGGGTGACACCGAACGAGGAGAACGCTCCCGCGGTGGCCAGTGCCTCGACCTGCGCGGTGGTGAGACCGACGCGGGCGGCGAGGTCGGCGGGCGAGGTGTACGGGCCGTGGGCACTGCGTTCGGTCACGATGCGTTCGGCGAGGTCGTCGCCGATGTGCCGCACCGTCGCCAGGCCGAGCCGGACCTCTCGCCCTTCGTTCTCGAGGGTGGCGTGCGCGAGGCTCGCCCCGATGTCGGGGCCGTGGACGACCACACCGTGACGGCGGGCATCGGCGACCAGCGATTGCGGCGAGTAGAAACCCATCGGCTGAGCACGCAGCAGACCCGCGCAGAACGCTGCGGGATGGTGCAGTTTGAACCACGCCGAATAGAACACCAGCGAGGCGAAGCTCTGCGAATGACTTTCGGGGAAACCGAAATTCGCGAAGGCGTAGAGCTTCTCGTAGATGCGGTCGGCGACGTCCCCCGTGATGCCGTGCAGGTCCCGCATGCCCTGATAGAGGCGTCCCCGCAGACGCTCCATCTTCTCCGTCGACCGTTTCGATCCCATGGCGCGACGCAACCGGTCGGCCTCCGCCGCGGTGAATCCCGCGGCGTCGACGGCCATCTGCATGAGCTGTTCCTGGAAGAGCGGAACGCCGAGGGTGCGTTCGAGGGCCTTCTCGAGGCACGGATGGTCGTAGGTGACGGGTTCGAGACCGTTGCGCCGCCGGATGTAGGGGTGCACCGAACCGCCCTGGATCGGGCCGGGCCGGATGATGGCCACCTCGATGACCAGATCGTAGAAGCAGCGCGGCTTCAACCGCGGCAGAGTGGCCATCTGCGCCCGCGACTCCACCTGGAAGACACCCACCGAGTCGGCGCGGCACAACATCTCGTAGACCCCCGGCTCGGAGAGGTCGAGGTGCGCGAGATCGACTCGGATGCCTTCGTGTTCGTCGACGAGGTCGATCATGTAGTGCAGCGCGGAGAGCATGCCGAGGCCGAGCAGATCGAACTTCACGAGACCCGCTGCAGCACAGTCGTCCTTGTCCCACTGCAGAACGGTGCGTCCTTCCATTCGCGCCCATTCGACGGGGCACACGTCGGCGACGGGCCGGTCGCAGATCACCATGCCGCCCGAGTGGATGCCGAGATGCCGTGGGAGACCTTCGATCTGTTCGGCGAGATCGAGAACCGTCTCCGGGATCCGTTCGTCGGTCTCTACCCGCACCCCACCCCACCGGCCGATCAGCTTGCTCCACGCGTCCTGCTGTCCCTGCGAGTATCCGAGAGCACGGGCCATGTCGCGGACGGCGGAACGACCGCGGTAGGTGATGACGTTCGCGACCTGCGCCGCATTGATGCGGCCGTACTTGCGGTAGACGTACTGGATCGCCTCCTCGCGCCGGTCGGATTCGATGTCGAGGTCGATGTCGGGTGGGCCGTCGCGTTCGGGCGACAGGAAGCGTTCGAACAGCAGCTTGTTGCCGACGGGGTCGACGTTGGTGATGCCGATCGCGTAGCAGACCGCCGAGTTGGCGGCCGATCCTCGTCCCTGGCAGAGGATGTCGCTCCGCTTGCAGAAGTCGACGATGTCGTGGACGACGAGGAAGTATCCCGGGAATCCCAGCCGGCCGACGACGTCGAGTTCGTGTTCGATCTGCCGATAGGCGTCGGGGCGGCGCTCGACCGGACCGTAGCGGCGACGCGCCCCGTCGTAGGTGAGTTCGCGCAGCCAGGTGAACTCGGTGTGCCCGTCGGGAACATCGAAGGGCGGCAGTTTCGGGGCGACGAGACGCAGATCGAAGGCGCATTCACGACCGAGTTCGGCGGCATGGTGCACGACACCCGGAAAGGCCTCGAACAGCCGCGTCATCTCCTCCCCCGACCGCAGGTGCCCGCCTCCGGTCGGGGGGATCCGGCCGACGGCGTCGTCGAGGCTCTGCCGGTCGGAGATCGCCGCCACGGCCATCGCCAGACGTCGCCGATGGGGATGCGCGAAGTGCGCCGCCGTGCTCGCGATGCACGGAATGCCATGTCGCGCGGCAAGTTCGAAGAGGGCTGCGTTGCGTTCGTGGTCGTCGGGATATCCGTGACGGGTGAGTTCGACGGTCACGCGGTCGGCACCGAACCGGTCGACGAGATCGAGCAATGCTGCTTCGGCGGCGGGGATCCCGCCCGTGGTGAGCGCCTGTCGCAGGTGCCCCCGACGACAACCGGTGAGGATCTGCCAGTGCCCACCGGCAGCGTCGGTGAGCGCGTCGTAGTCGTACCTCGGGTTGTTCTTCTCCCCTCCTGCGAGGTGGGCGTCGGCGATCTGCCGCGACAGGCGTCGATAGCCCTCCTGACCGCGGGCGAGGACGAGCAGGTGCGCATCGTCGAGGCCCAGCTCGGCTCCGAAGACGGTGCGGATGCCGAGTTCGCGTGCGGCTTCGGCGAATCGCACCGCTCCGTACAGTCCGTCGTGGTCGGTCACCGCGAGGGCCTCGAGTCCGAGTCGTGCCGCCTCCTCGGCGAGTTCCTCCGGCGTGGAGGCACCGTCGAGGAAGCTGAACGCGGAGTGGGCGTGCAGTTCGGCGTAGGGCACGACCGGTCCTTCCGGACGTCGGACCCGCGCCTCGTACTCGGTGCGGGTGCGCGACCACGCCGGGCTGTCGCTCCCGTCGCCGGGATGTTCGGCATCGCGGCGGGAAGTGCCGGGTCGTCCCGAGAGCACACGTTCCATCTCCGACCAGGTCGGCGGACCGTTTCCCCATCCCACTCCGGCACCTCCTCGACCGATCCAGTATCGCACATGTGTTCGAACGAGACGTTCGAACACATGTGCAGTTCTCGTCGCGACACGCCGGGAGTCGGCGACGAGAACTGCACGATCGACTGCAACCAGGGGGTTGCATCATGGGCCAGCAAGTGCAACCCTGGAGTTGCATTCCCATCGAAGGAGGCAATCATGACCGACGAACTCGACCGCATCGAACGCGACATCACCATCGACGCCCCCGTGGACCGGGTGTGGACACTCGTGGCCGAACCCGGCTGGTACATCAACGACAACGAGTGGACCGAGCACCGCCTCGAACACGACGGAGATCTCACCACCGTGCACGATCCGGTCCACGGCGCCTTCGTCTTCCGCACCGTGACCCTCGACGAACCGCACTACGCGGCCTTCCGCTGGCTCGCCGACCACACCGATCCCGACAGCCCGTCGACCCTCGTCGAGTTCCGGCTCACCGCCCTCGACACCGACACGACCGAATTACGCGTCACGGAAACCGGATTCGACTCCCTGCCCGGCGACGCGAGCGAACGCCGCACCCGCTTCGAGGAGAACTCCCGGGGCTGGACCACCGAACTGGAGATCGCCAAGCACCATCTCGAGAAGGACGGAAGCGTTGCCCGACGCTGAGTTCTCCGCCGACCTGCATCCCGTCTTCGCGGCCCTGGCCGACGACACCCGGTGGCGCATCCTGCAGCGACTGGGCCGATCCCCGGCGTCGGCGTCCGGGCTCGCGGCCGAGTTCACGGTCTCCCGTCAGGCCATCGCCAAGCATCTGGCGGTGCTCGAACGGTGCGGTCTCGTGACCTCCGAGCGCGCCGGACGGGAGATCCGCTTCTCCGCCGTCGGATCGCGGCTGAGCGCGGTCGGGCGTGCGATCGACGCCGTGGGGGCAGGCTGGGACCGCCGCCTGTCCGCGATCAAGAAGGCGGCCGAACGGCCTCAGTAACCCGCGTTCGGATCGACCCGGGCGATCAACTCCTCACCCGCGGCGAACCGGCGCACGTTCTCCTCGAGGGTCGGCGCGAACGTCTGCGTCAGCCGGCTGCGCGTATTGGCGATGTGCGGTGTGATCACGGCGTTGTCGAGATCCCACAGCGGATGACCGTCGGGCAACGGTTCGGGATCGGTCACGTCGAGGACCGCCCCGGCGATCGCACCGTCCCCGAGCGCCTTCACCAGCGCGTCGGTGTCGACGAGGTTGCCCCGCGCGACGTTCACGAGCCACGCCGACCCGGGCATCGCCGCGAGCGCGGCGGCGTCGACGAGATGATCGGTCTCGGCGGTCGCGGGTGCGGCGACGACGAAGTGATCGGCCATCGACCACACCTCCGACGTGCGGTCGGCCGGCAGCGTGACCTTCGCGCCGTCGACGGGACGGCCCGAACGATTGACCGCGACGACGGACGCGCCGAGGGCATGCAGGCGCGGGATCATCGCCCGGCCGATACCGCCGCATCCGACGATGGCCACGGTCGAGCCGTGGAGGGTCCGCACCCGCGGGTCGAGAACGTCCTTGGTCCACCGCTTCGCGGCAACCGAGGCGTGGAACTGCCGCAACCCCACGAGCAGCGCTCCCACCGCGTACTCGGCCACGTTGTCGGCGTACACACCGGACGCATTCGCCCACAGCCGCCGGTCGTCGATCACGCCCGCCCGGAAGAACGGTTCGATACCCGCGTAGGTGAGCTGCACCCAGCGCACCCGGTCGGGCAGATCCGGGAACTCCTCGGCGCTGCCGTCCCACACCAGGGCATCGGCCTCGTCCAGTTCGGAGAGGGTTCCACCGCCGGAGACGATCGCGGCGGCGAGGTGTTCGTCGTGGCCCGGTCCGAGATGAATACGCATGCCGCGACCCTAACCTCGAATCGTTCGCGGAGGGATGTCGAGAATCCGGAAGCGGCTCCGTCTCCTCCATGAACGCGGCCACAATGGGCCGTACCGCACGGAGGAGAACATCATGGCCAAGTACCTGCTGCTCAAGCATTACCGCGGCGCCCCGGCAGCGGTGAACGACGTACCCATGGATCAGTGGGAGCCGGACGAGGTGTCGGCCCACATCCGGTACATGCAGGATTTCGCCGCCCGTCTCGAGAGCACCGGCGAGTTCGTCGACGCGCAGGCGCTCTCCCCGGAGGGCACCTTCGTCCGTTACGACGGTGAGGGACGTCCCCCGGTCACCGACGGGCCGTTCCCGGAGACGAAGGATCTCATCGCCGGGTGGATGGTGATCGACGTCGACAGCTACGACCGGGCACTGGAGTTGGCCGCCGAACTGTCGGCCGCGCCGGGAGCCGGCGGGAAGCCGATCCACGAATGGCTCGAGGTGCGCCCGTTCATGTCCGAGCCGCCGACCGTCACGGAGTAGACGTGGACGAGGCTCTGCTGCGCACGCTCGTCCCCACCGTGATCGGCATCCTCGTCCGCCGCGGAGCGGATTTCGCAGCGGCCGAGGATGCCGTGCAGGACGCGCTCGTCGAAGCCCTGCGGGTGTGGCCGGAGGATCCGCCACGCGACCCGAAGGGCTGGCTGGTCGCGGTGGCGTGGCGCAGATTCCTCGACACCGTACGCGCCGACGCATCCCGCCGGCGCCGCGAGATCCTCGTCGACGCCGAGCCCCGGCCCGGTCCGGGCACACCGGTGGACGACACCCTCGCGTTGTACTTCCTGTGTGCCCACCCGTCGCTCACGCCCGGGTCGGCGGTCGCGCTGACCCTGCGGGCCGTCGGTGGGTTGACCACCCGGCAGATCGCGCAGGCCTATCTCGTCCCGGAAGCGACGATGGCCCAACGCATCAGCCGGGCCAAGCGCACGATCGCGGACGTCCGGCTGGATCGGCCGGGCGATGTCGCGACGGTGCTGCGGGTGCTCTATCTCGTGTTCAACGAGGGTTATTCGGGTGACGTCGACCTGGCCACCGAGGCCATCCGGCTCACGCGCCGGCTGGCAGCGGTGATCGACCACCCCGAGGTGTCGGGTCTGCTCGCGTTGATGCTGCTCCACCACGCCCGGCGAGCGGCGCGCATCCGGCCGGACGGCAGTCTCGTCCCCCTCGCCGAACAGGACCGCAGCCTGTGGGACACGCGCATGATCGCGGAGGGCGTGGAGATCCTGCAGGCCGCACTCGCCCGCGACAGGCTCGGCGAGTTCCAGGCACAGGCCGCCGTCGCCGCCCTTCACGCCGACGCACGCACTGCGGAGGAGACCGACTGGGTGCAGATCGTCGAGTGGTACGACGAGCTCCTGCGGTTCACCGACAACCCGGTGTCCCGCCTCAACCGCGCCGTCGCGGTCGGTGAGGCGGACGGACCGCAGGCCGGTCTCGCGGCGCTGGCCGAACTCGACCCCGGCTTGCCTCGGTACACGGCGGCCGCGGCATATCTCCACGAACGCGCCGGCGACACGGCCACGGCGGCCCGGCTCTACACGGAGGCCGCACACCTGGCGACCAGCGTCCCCGAGCGGGACCATCTCGTGCGGCAGGCGGCGCGCCTGCACAGCGTTTCCTGAGGGTCGCTCAGGGTTCTCCCCCACCATGAAATCCGGTGCCACGCCGGATGTGCCGAGAGTGCGGGAGAACGAGCATGGATGTCGTGAAACTCCTGGTGCGTCTGCTCGCCATACCCTTCGTGCTCTTCCTCGCGTTCGTGGCGGTCATCGGTGGCCTGGCCGTCCACGCGTGGACCACGCGCGCGATCGACACCACCGGACGCGTCGACTTCGACACCGCCCTGCGCATCCCTCCCGTCGAGTCGGGCACCGTCGACGCCGACGGCACACGCGTGTTCGACCTGACCATGCAGCGCGGCACGACCGACCTCGGGCACGGCCCCGACACCCGGACGTGGGGAGTGAACGGCAGCTATCTCGGGCCCACCCTCCGCGCCGTGCGGGGTGAGAACGTGCGCGTGAACGTCACGAACGAACTCGACGAGACGAGCACGATGCACTGGCACGGCATGCACCTGCCCGCGGCGATGGACGGCGGACCGCACCAGCCGATCGAGCCGGGAACGACATGGTCGCCGTACTGGACCGTCGATCAGCCGGCCGCGACCCTCTGGTACCACCCGCACCTGCACGGTTCCACCGCCGCGCACGTGTACCGGGGTGTCGCGGGCATGTTCCTGATCGACGAACCCGGCACGTCGCCGCTCCCCCACGACTACGGGGTCGACGACATCCCCCTCATCGTCCAGGACCGGAAGTTCGAGGGCGATCAGCTCGACGACAGCAACGCGATCTTCGCCGACGTCGGGACGCTCGGCGACGAGATCCTCGTCAACGGCACACCGCGACCGTTCCTGGACGTCGGCACCGAGACGGTCCGGCTCCGGGTGCTCAACGCGTCGAACGCGCGCGTCTACAACTTCTCGTTCGACACCGGGATGCCGTTCCTCGTCGTCGGCAGCGACGGCGGTCTGCTCGAGGAACCGCAGGCCGTCCGCAGCCTCCAGCTGTCGCCGGGTGAGCGCGCCGAGATCGTCGTCCGGCCGGAAGCAGGTTCGAGCCACGTGCTGCGCAGCACCCCACCCGAGCTGAAGGCCGGCTTCTTCCAGGACCGCTTCTCCGGTGGTGACGATCGCCTGGACGTCCTCGAACTGCGGGCGGCACCCGTGCTCGGGTCGTCGGCCGCGATCCCGGAGAAGCTGACGACCCTCCCGGAGCTCGGGGAGCCGAGCAACACCCGCCGCATCGACCTGACGTCGTCGACGACCATCAACGATCGCGAGATGGACATGAGCCGGATCGACGAGGTGATCGTCGCCGGCACCACGGAACTGTGGGAGGTGACCAACGCCAGCGGCACGATCCACAACTTCCACATCCACGACGTGCAGTTCGAGATCCTCGGCATGACCGGGATGAGTCCCGACCATCCGTCCCTGGCGGGGCGCAAGGACACCGTCTTCATCCCGCCGGCGGCGACGGTGCGGCTGCTCGTTCCGTTCGGTAGCCACACCGATCCGGCGATGCCGTACATGTACCACTGTCACCTGCTCAAACACGAGGACGCCGGGATGATGGGGCAGTTCGTGGTGGTCGGCGCCGACGAGGTGCACGAGGTGACGCAGGTGGCCGGCACGGCCCACCATGCCCACGACGGCGGGTGAACCCGGTCACGTCCGGCAGGGCGGGGAATGGATCCCCGCCCACCCCTGTTGAGGAGTGTGGATCGGCGCGTCGCGTACGCCCCGGAGCCAATGAGAAACCGCCTTCGTGGAATACCGTCCGGCTGGAGCCACGTTGCGCACCGTGCCGTGAGGCATCCGGCGCGTCGGTCCACCTACTTCCTCCCCTGATCTCGTGCCCGTTCCGGCCGAGCAGGGTAAAGCCCTCCCACTCCACGCCAGTACAGTTGCCGATCGTCACAATCGTCAGCGGAACCGGGAGTGGGCATGAGTCGCTGGGCCGAGATCGTCGTCACCAGGAGCCGATGGGTACTGGCGATCGTGCTGCTCGTCGTGCTCTTCGCCGGCGCCTGGGGCGTCGGGATCTTCGGCAAGCTGACCGGCACGGGCTACTACGACCCGAACAGCGAGGCCGTCGAGGTCGAGCAGATCATCTACGAGAACTTCGGGTCGCAGGCCGCGGACATCATCGCGCTCTACGCCGCACCCGAGGGACGCACGATCGACGACATCCGTCCCGACATCGAGAGAACCCTCGCCGAGTTCCAGGACGCCGTCCCCGCCGAGTCGATCCAGACCTACTGGACCGCTCCCCCGCCGATGAACCAGCTGCTGCTGGCGACCGACCAGCGCAGCGTGGCAGCCTCGATCACGCTCGGCGCGAATTCCGGACTCACCGCCGCGAACTTCCCCGATGCCCTCGAGCTGCTCGAGGTACCCGGTGTGGAATCACAGTTCGCCGGCAACACCGTGGTCGCGATCGAATTCACCGACACCCTGGAGAGCGACCTCATCCGCTCCGAGCTCATCGCGGTGCCCATCACGCTGGTGCTGCTGGTGTTCATCTTCGGCGGCGTGATCGCCGCTGCGGTCCCGGTCTTCGTGGGTGTGCTCGCGATCTTCTCGTCCCTCGCCACCCTGCGTCTGCTGTCGAACTTCACCGAGGTGTCGTCGTACGCACTGAACATCACGTCGCTGATCGGTCTGGGTCTGGCGATCGACTACGGCCTGTTCATCGTCAGCCGCTACCGCGAGGAACTCGCCGCCGGTTCGGACGTCACGTCGGCGGTCAAGCGGACGATGTCCACCGCCGGTCACACCGTGATGTTCTCCGCTGCCCTGCTGATCTGCGCGTTCGCGGGCATGCTCGTCTTCCCGCAGACCGTGCTGCGGTCGCTGGGCCTCGGTGCCATGGCCGCCGTCCTCGGTGCCGCCGTCCTGTCGCTGACTGCAGTTCCCGCGCTGCTGACGATGCTCGGCCACCGCATCAACGCGTGGACCTGGGACCGTGAGACCTCCACCCGCGCCGAAGCGCGGGCACGCCGCTTCTGGGGTGGGGTCGTCCGCAAGGTCGTGCGCCGTCCCGCCCTGATCGCCGTGGTGATCACCGGCGGTCTGCTCGTGCTCGCGTCGCCCGTGGTGGAGGCACGGTTCGGGGAGATCGAATACACCGCGCTGCCCGAGGACAGCCAGGCCCGCGCGGCCACCCAGACCCTGCTCGACGAGTTCCCGAGCACCGGCAACGGCGCCACGCTCGTCCTGCGCGGCGAGAACGGGCAGGCGCCGGACAGCGCCGCCGTGCGCACGGTGTCCACCGAGGTCGCCAAGGTCGACGGCATCTCCCAGACCGTCATCGTCGGGCAGGAGTCCGACGTCGTGGTCCTGCAGGGCCTCTACGCGCAGGGCGTGGACGGCACCACACGGGCGAGCGAGATCACCGGCGAGCTGCGCGCCCTGGACGTGCCGGACGGCACCGACCTGCTCGTCGGTGGTGGCCGGGCCCTCGTCGACGACGCCAACCAGGCCGTCTCGGATTCGCTTCCCTGGATGATCACCATCATGGTGCTCTCGACCCTGGTGCTGCTGTTCCTGGCATTCGGGTCGGTAGCACTGCCGATCAAGGCGGTGCTCATGGCGGCACTGAGCCTCGCCGCGACCTTCGGTGTGCTGACCTGGGTGTTCCAGCTGGGACACGGCGCCTCGTGGCTGCACGTCGTGCCCGCGGCGATGGAGCCGACCTTCGTCGTCCTCATCCTCGCCGTGGTGTTCGGCCTGTCGACCGACTACGAGGTGTTCCTCATGTCGCGCATGATGGAGGCCCGCGCGGCCGGGGCGACGACCGTCGAGGCCGTCGAGTACGGCATCTCCCGCACCGGGCGTGTCGTCACCGCCGCCGCACTGTTGCTGATCGTGGTCACCGGGGCCTTCACCGTCTCCGGCCTGTCGATCATGCGTTTCCTCGGTGTCGGCATGATCGTCGCGCTCATCATCGACGCGACGATCGTGCGCATGCTGCTCGTACCGTCGCTGGTCAAGCTCATGGGCGAGGCCAACTGGTGGGCACCGGCATGGATGAAGCGCGTGCACGCGAAGGTCGGCCTCGGTCATTAGACCGCAGGGCAGGTGTTCGGGACGTCGCTACAGCGGCGTGATCGTCGTCGCGACGACGGGGCGTGCAGGCTTGGCCGCGGCACCGCAGCTCGCCGGCCGAGCCGGTAGTTCCGAGGTTTCCACCCCGACCCGCCATGCGCGGCCGTCGCGATGACGCACGATCGGCTCGTCCCCGTCCTCGACCGTCACGGCGTCGACCGCGAACTCGTCGATCGCCTCGCGCACCGCGATCTCGGCGGCCTGCCCGGCCGCACCCCAGGTACTGCGCCCGCGCAGGCCACCCGCATGGATGTGCCCGTTCCGGGCGTCGCGGACCGTGGCGAGGCTGTCGTCCTCGTCGAGCCGTCCATAGGTGTATCCGGTCGGCAGCATGATCATCGACGGCGCGAAACGGTGTCCGCCGGTGTGCGAGCACTCCCACACGTCCTGCCCGAACTCGGCGGTCAGAGCCGCCGCGATCGGACGCCCCAGCACAGCGCAGCACCGGTCCCGTTTGCCGTGGGCACACACCAGGGCGATCGGGTCCTGCACGGCGGCACCGATACCGGGGGCGGGGCCCGCGACCACGCGCGGGACGATGTCAAGCAGTTCCGCCGGCTCGGTGATCTCGAGCCGCTCGCACCAGGTGTTCCCCGGTTCGGTGCGGGCCAGCAGGACGGTCCGGGTCTCCCGCACCACGTCGCGGCCGGGTCTCCGGATGAACAGGATCCGCACGTCCGCGGCCTTCGCCCGAGCGGACAGCTCGTCCGACAACTCGGCGCCGAGGGCGGTGCCGTCGAGCACGTCGCGTCCCCAACCCGTCGGCACCTCGAGGCACACGTAACCGGGCGCGGTGGCCGCCGTACCGGGCAGCGGCTCGTCGAGCGCGGACAGTGCGGAACAGGTGGGAGCGGCAATGGTGGTCACGCGGACATTGTGGCCCGGACACCCTGGTGACGGCCCGGCACCCCGCGGTGACCGGTCAGCCGCGGCGAAGAAGCCGCCGTGCCGCACCGCCCCACATCCGCAGGAATCCCTGCGACAGGTACGCGAAACTGCCCAGCGCCAGCACCCACTTGGTGACGCTGACGGTCGAGGCGGCCCGGACCGTCCGATCGTCGATCCGGGTGCGGTGATCCAGCAGGTACAGGCCGACGACGTTCTCGACGTAGTCCCCCGCTGCGGCAACGACGGGCGCCGCCATCAGGATCCGACGCGTGCCCGACGACAGCGGGCGGTGTTCGTCGAGCGATCGTGCACCGGCCCGCAACGCGATCGCGAAGGTCGCCGGATGGACCATGTCCCAGTAGTAGTGCTGCCGGTAGCGCTCGATCTCCTCGGGACCGAGATTGTCGAGGATCTTCCGGTACTTCGCGGCCGAGAAGGTGGTCTGGAGGGTGCCCACCGTCGGGGCCGTGGAGCCGAGAACCCGACCGATGTTCGCCTGGGACACGAGGAAGACTGCGGTAGCACCGATGAGGAAGCGGTCGGCCCGGGTGAGTGTCATGCTCGTGATGCTAGGGGTAGATGAACCCGCGACCCTACGGAAGGGAGACCCGTGCAGATCACCGGAGCAGTCCTGGAGGAGATCGGACGTCGACGGCGGTACGAGGAGTCCACCCCGCTCAGCGTGGACCTTCTCGAACTCGACCCACCGGGACCGGGTGAGGCGCTGGTCGAGATCGAATGCGCCGGTGTGTGCCACTCCGATCTGTCCGTGGTCGACGGCAACCGGCCCCGCCCGGTGCCCATGCTCCTCGGGCACGAAGCGGCCGGACGCATCGTCGAACTCGGCGACGACAGCACCGGGTTCTCCGTCGGCGAGCGGGTCGTCATGACCTTCATGCCCCGCTGCGGCGAGTGCGAGGGTTGCGCGAGCAACGGCATCCGCCCCTGTATCCCGGGATCGGCCGCGAACGCTGCGGGAACCCTGCTGTCGGGTGCCCGGCGGCTGCACCGCGACGGGAACGACCTCCATCACCACCTGGGAACATCGGCCTTCGCGACCCACGCCGTCGTCGACACGCGGTCGCTCGTCGGTGTCGGCGACGACGTCCCCGCCGAGGTCGCCGCGCTGATGGGCTGTGCCGTGCTGACCGGTGGCGGTGCGGTCGTCAATGCTGCTCGTCCTCAGGCCGGAGACACGCTGGTCGTCGTCGGTCTCGGCGGAGTGGGCATGGCCGCACTGCTCGTGGCGCTGGCCCACGACGACGTCACCGTGATCGCCGTAGACACCTCCCCGGACAAGCGCGATACGGCCCGCTCGCTGGGAGCCGAACGCGTCCTCTCACCGGACGAGGCCGTCGAGCAGGGTGTGAAGGCGCGGCTGGTCATCGAGGCCGCGGGGAGCGTGCCCGCGCTCGCCACGGCGGTCGCGCTCACCGGGCCGGGTGGCACCACGATCACCGTCGGACTGCCCGCCCCCGACGCCCGACTCGAGATCTCACCCACCGCTCTCGTGGGCGAGGGCCGCTCACTCGTCGGCAGCTACCTCGGATCCGCCGTCCCGGCCCGCGACATCCCCCGGTTCGTGGACATGTGGCGCGAGGGGCGACTGCCGGTCGAGCGGCTCGTCACCGACCGTCTGCCGCTGGGCCGAATCAACGAGGCGATGGACGCACTGGCCGACGGAACCGCCCTCCGTCAGATCCTCACCATGGACTGAGCCTCGGCCCACGCCGGTGGTCGGTCGTTCAGTGGTTCAGATGTCGTAGTCCACGACGACCGGCGCGTGATCGCTGATCCTCCGGTCCGGCGCCGGATCGCGGTCGGTCCCTGCGGAGATCGCGGTCCGGGCCAGTCGCGGCGTGGCGAGGTGGTAGTCGATCCGCCACCCGGAATCGGAGGCGAACGACTCCCCCAGCCACGACCACCACGAGTAGGGACCGTCGACCTCGGGATGATGCCGGCGGACGACGTCGACGAGCGTGCGCGGCGACAGTAGCGAATCGAACCAGGCGCGTTCCTCGGGCAGGAAACCCTCGGCCTGCCCGCGACGCCGCCAGTTGCGCACGTCGTAGCGCGTGTGGGCGACGTTGAAATCACCCATGATCAGGAACTCCCGCCCCTGGGCGCGCGCCGCGAGCCGGCTGCGGGTCAACTGCCGGGCGAAGGCGGACAGGAACCGCATCTTGCGCTGGTAGCGCACCCCACCGTCCGGTTCGTCGCGCATGCGCCCGGGCTTCTGGAGGTGCGCCGGGAGCCCGCCCTTCGGCAGGTACAGCGACGCCACGGTGATCGGGGCATCGGCGAGATCCACCTCGACGTACCGCCCCTCCTGGGCGAATTCGGACAGTCCGCGTGCCAGCGGCCCCCGATCGAACCCGATCCGGTCGACGTGTTCCTCACCGGGAAGTCGCAGCAGTGCGGTACCGCTCCAGGTGCGCACGGCGGCGGGTTCGTGCAGGGTCAGGATCCCGACGCCGTTCCGGCCGGGAAGGGTGCCCTCCTCGTAGGCGAGGTGGTACTTGCCGAAGACTCCCTGCGGGATCGCGGCCGCCGGGGCGCGTACCTCCTGCAGGGCCACCACGTCGGGGTTGCGCTCACGCAGCCAGTCCTCGAATCCGCGTCGCTGTGCGGCGCGGATTCCGTTGATGTTGAAGGTCGCGATGCGCACGATCGTCCAGTCTAGGCAACCGTTCGATCCGTGAGGAACGGGACGACGGCCGCTGCGAAATCGCGGGCACGGTCACGGTGGATGCTGTGCCCGCAGCCGATCTCCCGCACGGAGGCCGAAGGCAGCGCGTCGACTGCCGCCGTCAGCAGGCGCGGGTCGACCATGCTGCCGCGCCGCACTCCGCGCAACAGCAGGGTCGGGGTGTCGAGGGACGGAAGATGCTGCCACCACACCGGATTCGGTGTGTGGAACTGGGCGACGACGGACGGCGTCATCGAGCGGTCGAAGGCGGTGACCGCGCGCGGGTTGAGCGCCATGCTGGTCGCGGCGTGCCACAACTCCGCGGGAGTCGGACGGTGGGCCGGCACCTCCGGAACCGGATCCCCCTCCCGCAGCGGCAGGGGTGTCTCCTCGAGGACGAGCCGCCGGACGAGGCCGGGATTCTGTTGCGCGACCAGCGATCCCACATGACCGCCGAGCGAGTGTCCGACGAGGTCGACGGCCTCGACACCGAGGTGGGCGCACAGGCCGGCGATGTCGGCGGCGAACTCGTCGAAACGGTACGAGGGGGCCCGGCCGCTGCGTCCGTGCCCGCGCAGGTCGATGGTGATCACCCGTCGGCCCGCCTTCACCAGGTTTCCGGCGAACCGGGTCCATGTGCGCCCGTCACCACCCATCCCGTGCACCAGCAGTACGGGCACGGAACGGGCGGCGGACCCCGCGGATTCGCGGGACGCAGCGTATTCGCGATACGCCAGGGCGACCCCGTTCGGCGCGACGGTGAGGACCGGAGATCTCATGATGTCCGAGCCTACTCAGTCGTAGACGCCCTCCACCCGCCAGCCGTCGGCGCCGAAGAACACCAGCAAGGCCCGTGATTCCTCGAGCAGCACCTGCAGACGGGCGGCGCACCGGGCTGCGGCCGGATCCCACCAGTACTCGTCCACCGGCCACGGACCGGCCCATCCGATCACCGTCCAGCTGCGACTTCCCCATCGCAGCCGAGCAGGCGACCCGCTGAGCAGTCCGCGCTCGGTCACCGAGACCGGATTCCCCACGTCGTCGTCCAGTCGGATCGCGGGAGGTGTGTGCAACACCAGCGCGGGAGCCGGGGGCGGGAGCCGGCCCGGCCACGGTGCGTCCGGGTCTGAGTGCGGTATCGCCTCGTCGCCGACGGGCACGAGGACGATCCGTTCGGTGGGTCCCCGGCCGCCGCCGAGCACTCCGATCCGGACGGCGTCCCCACCGAGCAGGCCCTGCACCCGGACGAGCGCCCGACGTGCGCGTTCGTCCTCGTCGCCGACACCGCCCCAGAGCCCGAGCTGCAGCGCGCCGGCGGCCACGACCTCGACCGGTTCGAGACGTAGCAGCACGATTCCCGCCGTGGGCCGGTTCGTGTTGCGGCCGGTGAGCCATCCGTCGAGCTGCCATCGCACACGATCGGCCGTGCCCTCGGGGGTGAGCGGTTCGGCGCAGCGCCAGGTGCGCGCGAGTTCCTCCCCTGCCCCGGTGCGTGCCGTCACGAGCAGTCGCGTGCAGGCGACTCCCGCTGCCGCGAGCCGGGTGTGGAGCAGTTCGGCCAGTGCGCGACCGGCGAAGGCCGCAGCGTCGACCCGCTCCACCGGCGGGTCGCAGGGTTGCTCGACCGTCAGGTCCGGAGGGATCGGCCGTCCCGACGGGGGACGTTCCGGCAGTCCCCGCGCGCTCCGGTGCGCAGCGACGACGTCCGCGTCGAAGCGTGACGCCACATCGATCGGGGACAACGCGGCGAACGCTCCGATGGTGCGGATACCGAGACGACGCAACAGATCCACCGTGTCGGCCCGCCGAGGAGCCGCCAACGCCGGTTCCACCGCGAGATACGAGACCGGCAACGGCGCCAGGAACTCGGCACACCTCCCTGTCGGGACCAGCGCGTTCCGTCGCGCGGCGAGGACCGCGGTGGACAACTCGTCGGCGACACCGACCTGGCATTCCACGCCGGTCGCCGCGACCGCGTCGATCAGGGCCTCCGCGGCGGCCTCCTCCGAACCGAACCACCGGACCACACCGCGCGCGGCGAGGACCACCAGACCCGGGCGCAGCACCTCCACGCCCGGGGCCACCGCATCGATCGCGGCCACCACCGCCTCGAACGTCCGCGCTTCCAGGTCGGGATCCGAGCGGGCCACATGCAGTTCCGGGCAGCGTGCCTGCGCCTCCCGTCGCCTCAGGCCGCGCCGGACACCCGCGGCCCGCGCCGAGGCCGAGCAGGCGACGACACGATTCGCCGAGACCACCGCCACCGGGACGATCGCGGGCAGCTCCGCGGCGGCGGCGACGGCGACGGCGGGCCAGTCGGGGCACCAGAGGGCCACGACCCGCGCGGGTGCCCGCAGAGAGGACGAGTCGTTCACCGGACCGCCTTACGGAAACGCCCGTCCTCCAGCCGATTCCGCTCTTCACTCGCCCATTCGACGGCACTGCGGTCGGCGCACACCTCCACGCGGGTGGCGCGCGGAGGGAATGCCCGCCCGTGCGCTCGGACCGACAGGCGGGTCGCGCACAGGCGATCCCGGCCGGGACCGTCCACACCCCGATACCCGTCGACCCGCGCCTCCAGCCGCACGTGGGCACCTTCCCAGCGACCGTCCGTGACCACGAGGACCGACTGCTTGCTCCGCGCCCGGGCGGCGACCGCACGAGCGCGGGACGGGGGCACCGATGCTCCACCGAGTCCCAGCACCACCAGGTCGATCCCGTCGAGCAGCACCGCGGCGATCTCCACGGGATCCGGTCCGGGATCGGGGATCACGGCCAGCCGGTGCAGACGGGCGCCCATTTCGGCGGCGGCGAGCAGACCCAGCCGGCGCTGACCGATCACGGCGGCGTACCCGCCGGAGGCCGTCACGGACGCGAGCATCCCGAGGAGAAGCGAGGTGGCTCCGGACACCGAGACGACGCTGCCGCGTACCAGTCCGCCCTGCGGCAACAGTTCCGCGAGCGGAGTCGGGACGGGCAGGATGCGGTCGGAGGCGGCCTCGACCCGGCCTCGCGCGACGGACTGGACCTCACCGCGTGCCGGCACGGCCGCGATCCGACGCCGCAGTGCCTCGATCCGCTCCGCACGACCCGCTTCCTCGTCGTCCACCGGAAATTCGGCCACCTCGCCCACTGTCACCCCTGTCATCCGCCTGCCGCCTGACACACACGACCGGCCGACCACGGGGAAGTCGTGGCCCGGCTCGCACTCTATTCGAACATACTTTCGATCTTCATCAAGTAGAACCGACCCGAATCCTTCCCGTCAAGCCGGAAGCACCGCCCCCGCCGGTGACTACAGTGCAGCTCACACGTTTTTCGGCCGGGCCGGACACCTCCGATCGACTACTCTCGATCGAGTGGCGGAGCAGGCGTGGGCAGGACGGGCCGTAGGGCCGGATCACTTGGTGGCCGGTCGATATCGGCTCGACTCCAAGCTCGGCGGTGGCGGCATGGGTGCCGTCTGGCTCGCCCGCGACAACCGTCTGGGCCGCGACGTCGCCGTCAAGCAGGTGATCTCCACCGCAGACCTCGATCCCGACGAGGCCGAGGATCTGCGCCGCCGAGCGCTTCGCGAGGGCCGGGCCGCCGCCCAGCTCGCCCACGAGCACGCCATCTCGATGTACGACATGGCACTGCACTACGGCGAACCGTGGCTCGTCATGGAACACCTGCCGTCCCGCAGCCTGGCGCAGGTGATGAACGTCGTCGACACCCTCCCGCCGTACGTGGTGGCGCAGATCGGCGCGAACGTCGCCGACGCCCTGGCCGCCGCGCACGCCGCCGGCATCGTCCACCGCGACGTCAAGCCCGGCAACATCCTCATCGCCGAGCGCGGCCGCGACGCCGGCATCGTGAAGATCAGCGACTTCGGCATCGCCCGCGCGAAGGGCGACAACGACCCCGACGGCGTGATCATCGGCACCCCCGCCTATTTCGCACCCGAGGTCGCGCGCGGCAACGACCCCACCGAGGCCAGCGACGTCTTCTCGCTGGGCGCGACCCTCTACACCGCGGTCGAGGGGCAACCGCCCTTCGGTTTCGAGACCGACTCGATCGCATTGCTGCACCGGGTCGCCCGGGCGGAGATCATCATGCCCACGCACACCGGTCCGCTCACCGAACCCTTGCTCGAGATGCTCCAGCCCGATCCGGCGCGACGCCCGACGATGGCGCAGGCACGCGATCTCCTCGCCCGCGTGGTCCTCGGACCGGGCGGATCGGCGGCGGCCCTGCGCGGCCGTCCCATCCAGAACGAGGACGGCACGATCCCGTCGTGGGCGCAGCGTTCCGCGCACTTCGCCGAACCCGCACGTCCCCGTGGATCCTTCGTCGACCGCCCCCTCGGTGCCGCGACGCAGTCCACCGGTGGTCCGAGGAAGTCGGCGAAGGGTTTCGCCCCGGCGGATCTGCTCGACCGACTGCTGCCGAAGGGTCCCGTACCCGACAACCCGCAGGACCGCATCGTCGCCTATGCGCCCCTGGCGATGGCGGCGATGGTCGCGGTGATCCTGGTGGCGCTGCTCGTCGCCCTCGTCATCGCGCTGGTCGTCTGATCCGACCCCACCCTCAGTCGATACGGCGCCGGTGCGCCCACCGGGTCAGCGCGTTGCGGTTCGACTGCTGTGTCTTGCGCAGCACGTTCGACGCGTGCGTCTCGACGGTCTTCACCGAGATCACGAGTTCCTCGGCGATCTCGCGGTAGGTGTAGCCGCGAGCGAGCAGACGCAGCACCTCGAGTTCGCGCGGCGTCAGCGAGTCGAGTTCGGGATCGAGGGGCGGTTCAGGTGCGGCCGACCGGCCGGTGAACGAGTCGAGCACGAAACCGGCCAGACGCGGGCTGAACACGGCGTCTCCCCCGGCGACCCGCCGGACGGCGTCGGCCAGATCCGGGCCGGAGATCGTCTTCGTCACGTACCCGCGGGCGCCCGCGCGGATGACGGCGATGACGTCCTCGGCCGCGTCGGACACGCTGAGTGCAAGGCAGACCGGGCCGTCCGGGATCCGTTGGAGGACGGCGACACCGCCGCCGTCGGGCATGTGGACGTCGAGGAGCACGACATCCGGTTTGCTCGCCTCGATCCCGGCGACGGCCTCGGCGACTCCTCCGGCCTCGCCGACGATCTCCATGTCGGCCTCGCGCCCCAGTTCGGTGCGCACTCCGGAGCGGAAGACCGCGTGGTCGTCCACCAGGAAGACACGATAGGGACGGTTGTTCTCGGTGGCATCGGAGGATGTCGCCGGAATCGAAGTCACTGTGTCTGCTCCTCGGGGTGGGGGTCGTTCACCCCCCACTCTAAGGTCGACTCGGTGTCCTGTTCGCGTTCGGTATCCGTCCGGCCGGCACGCGGCACATGGATGCGCACCTCGGTTCCCTTGCCGGGACTCGACTTCACGACCGTCCGGCCGCCGCGACGTTCGATGCGCGCCCGGATGGACTTGGCCAGCCCCTGCCGGTCGGCCGGCACCTCGTCGGGATCGAATCCGACGCCGCGATCGCGCACGAACACGCTCACCTGATGCGGTTCCACCTCCGCGAAGAGGTCGACGCTGTCCACCCCGGCGTGCTTGGCGGCGTTGACGAGTGCCTCGCGGGTCGCGCCGAGCACGGCGGTCGCGGCCTCCGGGGTCAGATCGCTGTCGTCCGGCGCGACGTCGCCGACGATGACGGGTTGGACGGACAGGCCGTACTGGTCCTCCACCTCACCGGCGATGGTGCGCAGCGTCTCGGCGAGAGAGGTACTCGGCGTCTCGTCCCCGCCGAACAGCCAGCGGCGCAGTTCGCGTTCCTGGCTGCGCGCGAGCCGCACGACCTCCTGCTGGTCGCCCGCCTGCTTCTGGATGAGCGCGAGGGTCTGGAGCACCGAGTCGTGCAGGTGCGACGCGATCTCCTCGCGCTCCTCGTTGCGCACCCGGGCGGCACGTTCGGTTTCGAGGGCACGCCACATCCGGATCCACAGCGGAACCGACAGCAGGACCGCACCGACCAGCGTGACCACCACGGCGACCAGCGACGACCGCAGCGCCGCGACGTCGACCTGCGCGATGACCATCACCCCGAGTCCGGTGACGACGAGGGTCAGGCCGCCGAGTACGCGGGCCCACGTGAGGACCGTCGGGTGCGCGGGCAGGCCGAGTACCGATCGGGGACCTTCGACGTCGAATTCGCGCCATACGAGCGCCGCACCGACGACCACCACGACGATCGGCAGCACCACGCCTGCGGCACCACCGCTGAACAGCCACGAAAGGCCCACCGCCAGGCCGATACCCATGAAGGCGAGGCCGATGGCGCGGCGACGTTCGGGGCCGGTGGGACGATCGGTGTCGGAGCCGGGGGGCACGAACATCCACAGCAGGCCGTAGGCCGCGATCCCGAAGCCGCCGAGGGCGGCGAGCACCGTGAACGCGACCCGCACCTTGGTGGCGTCGATGCCGAGATGATCGGCGACACCACCGGCCACACCACCCACGATGCGACCGCCCACCCGCCGTTCGAGGCGGGGAACGGTCACGGGTAATCCAGGTACCGGTTGCACACCTCGATACTGGCACGGAGATCGCCGGCCCGGCATCGGGGACGAACCCTGATGTCCGGGTTCCGATCGGACCCTCGGAAATCAGGGTTGGTCCCTGATGTGCCGCGCGCAGAAGCCCAGCAGGATGGGTGCCATGGACACGAGGAGCTTTCAGGACCAGGTGGCGGACATGTGGCGGACCCGCCCCGTGCGTCTGCCGAAGGAGGGGCACATCGCGGGTGTGTGCTCGGGTATCGGAGTGCGCTACGGCGTCGATCCCGTGCTGATCCGTGTCGTCTTCGTCGCGTCGGCGTTGTTCGGCGGTGGCGGTCTCGTCCTCTACCTGGCTGCCTGGCTGCTGTTCCCCCGTCACGGCGACCAGGTCTCCTCGCTCGAATCGCTCGTCGGGCGGGGTCCGAGCTCGGACTCGACCACCAAGGTCGTCGTGATCCTCGTGGCCCTGGCGATCGCGGCGGGCGCCATCGGACCGGTGGGTGCGGGTTCGGGTGGTTCGGGATTCATCGGAACGCTCCTGTTGCTCGGCGGCTGGTGGCTGCTCTATCAGCGGCGTCCCGAACCGCCGGTACTGCCGGCGCCCGAGGGAACGTCCTTCTCCACCCAGGGAACCTTTCCTCAGCCTCCGGTGACGAACTCGTACTGCTCCCCGTGGGGCGCGCACACCGGTGCATGGAACATGCACGCGGGTCCGGCGGCCACGGCGACACCGAGCGCGGAGGCGACCCCGCCTGCGCAGGCCACCGACGCGACGGAGGCCATGGACATCACCGACGCCTCGGCCACCGGCACCCCCGCCCAAGGCACCGACGCCCCTGCTCCGGGCACCGGAACCACAGCGTCCACCGATACGACGGAGAGGAAGACGTCCCCGATGCCCGACCTACGCAAGGACACCGACGTTCCGCTCCCGGGTGTCGACGAGCTCACGCCCCACCGTTCGGCACCGCCGGCATGGGATCCCCTCGGGGTCGCCCCGTTCGCATGGGATCTGCCCGAGCCGGCGCCGAAACACGAACCCGCGGTCGTCACGAATCGTCGCTCGCGCCTGACCACGACGGTTCTCGGCCTCGCCGTGATCGCCGCTGCCGTGACCGGCGCGCTCGGCGCCGCCGCCGACCTGGCCTGGGTGACCCCCGCCCGGGTGGGTGCCGTGGCCCTCGCGGTCATCGGTCTGGGCCTGCTGATCGGCGCGTTCCTGCACCGTGGTCACGGACTGCTCGTCGTCACCGGTCCCCTGCTGGGATTCGTCGTCCTCGCCTCGATCGCCGGACCGGTCGACACCTCGAACTGGGGTAACCGGACCTGGGCTCCGACCAGCGCCGACCAGCTCGAGCCCGAGTACAGCTTCCAGTTCGGGGCGATGACCCTCGACCTGCGGGGACTCGAACTCACCGAGGACCGCACGGTGCAGGTCGACGGCCGCTTCGGCAGCGTCGAGGTGCTGCTTCCGGAGAACCTCGACGTCCGCGCCGACTGCACGGTCGGCCCCGGTGAGATCAGGGGATGCCCCGCCCCCGGCATCGACGGCGGCGCCGACGGAGTCGACGACGGGCCGGTTCTGAACCTGAACGCGAACATGGAATTCGGATCTCTGGAGGTGCGTCGTGGCTGATCACGAAACCGGAACACACACCGAGGATCGGGCCGAGCGCACCCGCAAGGGACCGTCGCTCTTGCTCCTCCTGGCCGCACTGGCAGCGCTGGTCGTGAGCGGATGGGCCATGATCGGACCGTTCTCCGTCGAGTTCCTCGCAGCCGTCGACCTCGGGTGGGTCCTGGTGGGCGCGGCCCTGCTGATCGGAGCGGTGCTGGTCTTCCTCCCCAACCGCCGGAGGTAGCCACTCACCTACACGACGTCCCCCGGACCTGATCGGTCCGGGGGACGTCGTCGTCTCACCGCCTCCGGTGAGTGAGGATCACTCCCACGCAGTCACACGCGAGTGGGATCACTCCCACTCGGCCACACGCGAGTGAGGATCACTCCCACTCGATCGTTCCCGGGGGCTTGCTCGTCACGTCGAGCACCACTCGGTTGACCTCCGCCACCTCGTTGGTGATGCGGGTGGAGATCCGCTCGAGGGTCTCGTAGGGCAGGCGCGTCCAGTCGGCGGTCATCGCGTCCTCGCTGGAGACCGGGCGCAGCACGATCGGGTGACCGTAGGTGCGGCCGTCGCCCTGCACACCCACGCTGCGGACGTCGGCGAGCAGCACGACCGGGCACTGCCAGATCTGTCCGTCGAGGCCGGCGGAGGTGAGCTCCTCGCGGGCGATCGAGTCGGCGCGGCGCAGGATCTCGAGGCGGTCGCGGGTGACCTCACCGATGATGCGGATGCCGAGGCCGGGGCCGGGGAACGGCTGGCGGCCGACAATCTCCTCGGGCAGGCCGAGCTGACGTCCGACCGCGCGCACCTCGTCCTTGAACAGCAGTCGCAACGGCTCGACGAGCTCGAACTCGAGGTCCTCGGGAAGTCCACCGACGTTGTGGTGGCTCTTGATGTTCGCGGTGCCGGAGCCGCCGCCGGACTCCACGACGTCCGGGTACAGGGTGCCCTGCACGAGGAACTTCACGGTCTCGCCCTTGTCGGCGCCCTCGCCGAGCACCTCGGAGACCGCGCCCTCGAAGGACCGGATGAATTCACGGCCGATGATCTTGCGCTTGGTCTCGGGGTCGGTGACGCCGGCGAGCTCGCGCAGGAAGGTCTCGGATGCGTCGACGGTGATCAGGCGGGCACCCGTCGCGGCGACGAAATCCTTCTCGACCTGCTGCCGTTCACCCTCGCGCATGAGACCGTGGTCGACGAACACACAGGTCAGACGGTCGCCGATGGCGCGCTGCACCAGTGCGGCCGCCACAGCGGAGTCGACACCGCCGGACAGGCCGCAGATCGCACGTCCGTCGCCGATCTGCTCACGAACCTGCTCGACGAGCGCGTCGGCGATGTTCGCTGCGGTCCAGTCGCCCGGGATCCCGGCGATGTCGTGCAGGAACCGGCTCAGCACCTGCTGGCCGTGGGGCGAGTGCAGAACCTCGGGGTGGTACTGGACACCGGCGAGGCGGCGGGCGCGGTCCTCGAACGCCGCGACCGGGGCGCCGGCGCTGGTGGCCGTGACCTCGAAGCCCTCGGGAGCCTCGGTGACACCGTCGCCGTGGCTCATCCATACGGGCTGCGTCTCGGGCAGGCCGTCGTGCAACACACCTCCGGACACCGACAGCTCGGTGCGGCCGTACTCGCGCGAGCCGGTGTGCGCGACCGTGCCGCCGAGCGCCTGCGCCATCGCCTGGAAGCCGTAGCAGATACCGAAGACGGGGACGTCGAGATCGAACAGCGAGGGATCGAGGCGCGGTGCGCCCTCCTCGTACACGCTGGCGGGGCCACCGGACAGCACCACTGCGCGCGGATTCTTCGCCGCGATCTCCTCGACACCGGCCGTGTGCGGCACGACCTCCGAGTAGACGTTGGCCTCACGAACGCGCCGAGCGATCAGCTGCGCGTACTGAGCTCCGAAATCGACGACGACGACCGGTCTGGACTGCTGGCTTTGCGACGACACCCGAACAGTCTAAGCGGCCGCGCCGGGTGTTCCCGACGCGGCCGCTCATCCGATCGTTTCCGGGTCGCTACGCGACGCCGCTGTGCTTGACCTCGACGACCGGCAGTCGCAACGCACCGGGCGCGTCGACGGGCACCACCGGGTTCTTCGGTTCGACCGGCGCGACACGACGGTAGGGCTGTCCCTGCTCGGGACGCTGGTCGTCCTCACCCTTGTTGGGCCACAACGACGCAGCGCGTTCGGCCTGCGCCGCAATGGTGAGCGAGGGGTTCACGCCGAGGTTCGCGGAGACCGCGGCCCCGTCGACGACGCTCAGCGTCGGATAGCCGTGGACGCGGTGGTACGGATCGATCACCCCGTGGTCGCGATCGGATCCGATCACGGCACCGCCGAGGAAGTGTGCGGTGAGCGGAATGTTGAAGATCTCACCCCACGTGCCGCCCGCGACACCGTCGATCTTCTCGGCGATGCGGCGCGTTGCCTCGTTGCCGGCCGGGATCCAGGTGGGATTCGGCTGCCCGTGGCCCTGTTTGCTGGTGACCTTGCGACGGCCGAACAGACCCTTGGTCGTGTAGGTGGTGATGGAGTTGTCGAGGTTCTGCATCACCAGCGCGATGATGGTGCGCTCGCTCCACCGGTGCACCGAGAGCATCCGCAGCATCTTCACGGGGTTCCGCGCGACTTGCCCGAGGAACTTCACCCAGCGCGGGGTGCGTCCGTCGCCGTCGGTCATGAGGGTCTGCAGCAGGCCCATCGCGTTCGATCCCTTGCCGTACCGCACGGGCTCGATGTGCGTGTCGGGGGTGGGATGGAACGACGAGGTGATCGCGACACCCTCGGTGAGCTTCAGATCGGGGTCGATCCTCATCTTCCCGGCACCGACGATCGATTCGGAGTTGGTGCGGGTGAGTTCGCCGACCTTGTCGGACAGCTCGGGCAGCGCACCGGTGTCCTTGAGGTGGTGCAGCAGGTGCTGCGTGCCCCACGTTCCGGCCGCGAGGACGACGTGCGCGGCCGTGTAGGTGCGCCGCCGCTTGCGGACCCACGCGCCGGTGCGTTCGGTGATCACGTCCCAGGTGCCGTCGGCGGCCTGCCGGAGATCGGTGACGGTGGTCAGCGGGACGATCTCGGCTCCCGCACTCTCGGCGAGACCCAGATAGTTCTTCACGAGGGTGTTCTTGGCACCGTGCCGGCAACCGGTCATACACTCGCCGCACTCGATGCAGCCGGTGCGGTCGGGGCCGGCGCCGCCGAAGTAGGGATCGGCCACGGTGCGGCCGGGTTCGCCGAAGAAGACGCCGACGGGGGTCTGGACGAAGGTGTCTCCGACGCCCATGTCCTCGGCGACGGACTTGATGACCTTGTCGGCGTCGGTCATCCGTCCGTACTGCACCACGCCCAGCATGCGCTTGGCCTGCTCGTACCAGGGGCTGAGCTCGTCGTGCCAGTCGGTGATGCCGGCCCACTGGCGGTCCTCGAAGAAGGCTGCCGGCGGCTTGTACAGGGTGTTGGCGTAGTTCAGCGACCCGCCGCCGACGCCCGCGCCGGCGAGGATGAGGCAGTCGCGTAGCAGGTGGACACGCTGGATGCCGAAGCAACCGAACTTCGGCGCCCAGAGGAAGCGGCGCAGGTCCCAGCTTGTCTTCGCGAAGTCGGCGTCGGCGTAGCGACGACCGGCCTCGAGAACGCCGACCTTGTAGCCCTTCTCCACCAGGCGCAACGCCGTGACGCTTCCACCGAAACCCGATCCGACGATCAGGACGTCGTAGTCCGTGACCCGTTGCTTACCCATGGAACCTCCAGCGACGAGAGTTGTTACCGACCAGTATGCACCTCGGCGGTGTGACTACAGGCACAGCTCCGACTCTACCCGTTACGTGGAGTTGCACGAAAACCATGGGCGAAAACGCCGATGGCCGGTCACCGCGTCCTGCGACGCTGTGACCGGCCATCGGGATGTACCGGGAAGGTCTTTATCCGCGAACGGACAGACCGACCTTCTGGAATTCCTTCAGATCGGAGTATCCGGCCTTCGCCATCGATCGACGCAGACCACCCACGAGGTTGAGCGAGCCCGACGGATCGTCGGACGGGCCGAACAAAACCCGGCCGAGGCCCGGTCGTTCGTCCTCTGCGATCCGGACGGCAGCGCCGCGCGGCATCGACGGATGTCCGGCCACCGACGGCCAGTACCAGCCCTTGCCTGCGGCCTCCTCGGCGAGAGCCAGCGGCGCGCCGAGCACGACCGCGTCGGCGCCGCACGCGATCGCCTTCGCGAGGTCGCCGGCATTCTCGATGTCGCCGTCGGCGAGCACGTGGACGTAGCGGCCACCGGTCTCGTCGAGGTAGTCGCGCCGGGCCGCAGCGGCGTCGGCGATGGCGGTGGCCATCGGGATGCCGATGCCGAGCGAGGAAGACGTGGTGGTCGCCTGCTTCGTGGAGCCGAAGCCGACGATGACACCGGCCGCACCCGTGCGCATCAGGTGCAGCGCGGTGCGGTGATCGCTGACACCACCGGCGATGACCGGCACGTCGAGCTCCGAGATGAACGTCTTGAGGTTCAGCGGCTCGTCCTCACCGTGGGCCACGTGCTCGGCCGAGATGATGGTGCCCTGGACGACGAGGAGATCGATACCCGCCTTCACGAGCTCGGGCGTGAGCGCCCGAGCGTTCTGCGGGCTGACGCGAACCGCGGTGGTGACACCCGCATCCCGCACCTGTGCGACGGCGGCGGCCAGCAGATCACCCTGCAGCGGAGCCGCGTGCAGCTCCTGCAGGTAGCGGACGGCCGCGCGCGGATCCGTGCTCGCGATCTCCGCGAGACGGGCCACGACGGCATCGACATCGGCATGGCGACCCCACAGGCCCTCGCCGTTGATGACGCCGAGACCGCCGGCCTTGCCCAGCTCGATCGCGAAGGTGGGCGACACCAGCGCGTCGGTGGGATGCGCCAGCACCGGGATGTCGAAACGGTAGGCGTCGATCTGCCAGGCCGTCGACACCTCCTTCGACGAACGCGTCCGGCGCGACGGGACGATGTCGACGTCGCCCAGCTCGTACGTACGTCGGGCCGTGCGACCCATGCCGATTTCAACGAGGTCGCGCACGCGCGCCCCTTTCTCCTCTTGGACGATGCTCCCGTCCTACTCGGAACGGGACCCTGCTGCGGACGCGAAAACTACCGGACCACGTAGTTCGGTGCCTCGGCGGTGATCGTGATGTCGTGCGGGTGGCTCTCCTTGAGGCCGGCGGCGGTGATCTGCACGAACTGCGCTTCCTGCAGTTGCTCGATCGTCGTCGCGCCGGTGTAGCCCATCGCTGCACGCAGACCACCGATGAGCTGGTGCGTGACCTGCTGCAGCGGACCGCGGAACGGCACACGTCCCTCGATGCCCTCGGGCACGAGCTTGTCCTCGGAGAGCACGTCGTCCTGGAAGTAGCGGTCCTTCGAGTACGACTTGGCCTCGCCGCGGCTCTGCATCGCGCCGAGCGACCCCATGCCGCGGTAGCTCTTGAACTGCTTGCCGTTCACCAGGATCAGCTCACCCGGCGACTCGGTGGTGCCGGCGAGCAGCGAACCGAGCATCGCGGTGGACGCACCGGCCGCCAGGGCCTTGGCGACGTCGCCGGAGAACTGCATACCGCCGTCGGCGATGACCGGCACGCCGTGGGCGCGCGCCACCGTGGACGCCTCGAGGATCGCCGTGATCTGCGGCGCGCCGACACCCGCGACGACACGCGTGGTGCAGATCGAGCCGGGGCCGATACCGACCTTGACCGCGTCGACACCGGCGCCGATGAGCGCCTCGGTACCCGCGCGGGTCGCGACGTTGCCGCCGATGATCTGCACGCGGTCGCCGACCTCGGTCTTGAGCTTGGAGATCATCGACAGCACGTTGGCCGAGTGGCCGTGGGCGCTGTCGACGACGAGGACGTCGGCTCCGGCGTCGACCAGCGTCATGGCGCGGGTCCAGGAGTCGTCGCCGACACCCACGGCGGCGCCGACGAGCAGGCGGCCGTCGCGGTCCTTCGTGGCGTTGGGGTGCTGCTCGGTCTTGACGAAGTCCTTGACGGTGATCAGGCCGGTGAGCTTGCCCTGACCGTCGACGATCGGCAGCTTCTCGATCTTGTGGCGACGCAGGAGACCGAGCGCGGCCTCCGCGGTGACGCCTTCGCGGGCCGTGACCAGCGGAGCCTTCGTCATGACCTCGGCGACCGGGCGGTTCTGGTCGACCTCGAACCGCATGTCGCGGTTGGTGATGATGCCGACGAGCTGACCTTCGTCGTCGGTCACCGGCAGACCCGAGATGCGGAATCGCGCACACATCGCGTCGACCTCGGCCAGCGTGTCGGTCGGCTTGCAGGTGACGGGATCGGTGACCATGCCGGCCTCCGACCGCTTGACGGTCTCGACCTGCCCGGCCTGCGTCTCGGTAGGCATGTTGCGGTGCAGCACGCCCATGCCGCCGGCCCGGGCCATCGCGATGGCCATGCGGGACTCGGTGACTGTATCCATCGCGGAGCTGACCAGCGGGATCCGCAGACGGATCTCGCGGGTGAGCTGACTCGACGTGTCGACCTGACTCGGGACGACGTCGGAAGCCGCGGGAAGCAGCAGCACGTCGTCGAAGGTCAGACCCAGCATTGCGACCTTGTTCGGGTCGTCACCGCCGGTGTGCACGCGCCCTCCGGTACTACTCATGCGGTTCGGACCCTCCGTGACAGTCGATGGGAGCGGACGGCAGAACCGTCCGGCAGCGGGAATGAATGAAGGCAGTGCACGCTCGTCGCACCGACGGGCGGTTGGAGAGCGGCACGCACCCATTCATGTTATCTGCTCCGGGGAACAAGCTCGGCTCCCACCCTGTTCCCTGATGTTCGTCACATCACCTCGTGTGATTTCACGGCGTGTCCCCTGGCGACCGCTGGCGCAGACCCCCTCGGTCTGCGTACCGTGGAGTCGTGCGTGATCAGTTGCCTCCCGGACTCCCACCGGACCCGTTCGCAGGAGACCCCGACGATCCGTCCGCAGCACTGGACGCGATCGAGCCGGGCCAGCCCCTGGATCCTGCGGAGCGGCTCGCGGTGGAAGAGGACCTCGCAGACCTGGCCGTCTACGAGGCGCTGCTGGCTCCCCGCGGCGTCCGCGGACTCGTGGTGTGCTGCGAGGACTGCCACCAGGACCACTACCACGACTGGGACATGCTGCGGGCGAACCTGCTGCAGCTGCTCGTCGACGGCACCGTCAGACCGCACGAGCCGGCCTTCGATCCGTCACCCGACGCCTATGTCACCTGGGACTACTGCCGCGGCTATGCGGATGCGTCCATGAACGAGGCTCTTCCCGTCGACCCCTACGGTCTGGATTCCTGAGTCCTTCCGCCCACTGCGAACCACGCATCACGGCACTTCGACAAGAGAACGGGCCCGGCAGCATCTGCTGCCGGGCCCGTTCTCTCGTTGGTTCTACTCGCCTTCCGGCGTCGTGAGCGACGCCGGCGCCATATCGGCGGCGGGCCCGTCCTGCGTCGACCGCGGCGACGACGCGGTCGTGGTGGGTGCAGTGGTCTGGGACTCCGACGTCGCCGGCGGCGGTTCGCTCGGCGCAGGTGACGGCTGCGTGCTGGAAGACGACGACGGCGCGGTCTGCGACGGCGTGGACGTGTCGGACACCGGAGGCGGCGCCTGCAGGATGGTCGGATCCACGGTCGACGACGACGTGGGCGGCGCGGTGGTGCCCGTGTCGGTACCCGTGCCCGTCGTGGGAGCGGGCTGCTGACCTTCCGTGCCGGGTGTCGTGACCGGCGGCGGAACGACGGCGCCCGGAGCCACCGGTACCTCGGGTGCCACCGGCACCGCCGGCGGCGGAGGCACCTGCGGAATCAACCGGCCGAGTTCCTCGGCGAGGCGTTCCAGCCAGTCGCCGAGCGCATCGCGCTCCTCCGCGTCCCGGACATCGCCGGAACGGGACTCCGCGGACGTCAGCAACTCGCGTGCTTCCTCCGTGTTGCCCTCGGCGATGAGTTGTTCTGCACGTTCCAGGGTGGATGTGGTGTCGATCCGGGCCTCGGTGGATTGCGCCTGCTCACTGAACACGACCTGCTTGACGCCCCACAACGGGTCGCCGGGTTCGGCGCCGTAGGACACCGCGGTCGCGCTGCCGACGGCGACGGCGACGAGCGCTGCTGCACCTGCGAGCGGACGGAGCAACCGGAGTTGCCCCTTCGATCTCGGGCGCAGAGGGGTGACCTCCGGGGCCGGAGCGAGCGTTTCCCGTGTTCCCAGTTCCCGGTGGACGGCGGCGACCACTTCGTCGAGGTCGGGGCCGGCGGGCATCGGTTCGGCGAGGATCTCCGCACGCCAGTCGGCGAGCAGCGTGGCAAGTTCGTACTCCTCTGTGTCCTTCGTCTCGACGAGCCCGTTACCGGAGATCGCGTCGATCAGCGCGTCGTCACGGCGCACGGCGGCGAGGTCCACGGAGGTTTCGTCGTCGGGAAATTCGTCGTCGAAGCCGTCGCCCGAGAAACGCCCCCTACCCATTCCGCTCACCTGCTCTCGTGACTTCCTTCTTGAGTCTCGCGATGGCCCGGTGCTGGGCCACCCTGATCGCTCCTGCAGTACTACCCACAGCTGCGGCCGTTTCCTCGGCCGACAATCCCATGACGAGACGGAGGATGAGGATCTCGCGCTGCTTCTCCGGCAGGATGCCCAGCAGCTGCTTCATCTGCCGGCCCGCCTCGGAGTTGATCGCGTATTCCTCGGGGCTGTCGTCGAGCGACATCACCTCCGGCACATCCGCCACGGGTTCCGCGCGGTTGCGGGCCGCACTGCGGTGCGCGTCGGCGACCTTGTGAGCAGCGATCCCGTATACGAACGCCATGAAGGGGCGGCCTTGGTCCTGATATCTCGGCAGAGCGGTCATCACGGCCAGGCACACCTCCTGTGCAACGTCGTCTGCAGAGAGCTGGCCGCGCTCTGCAGATCCGACCCGTGCGCGGCAATACCGCACGACGAGGGGCCGGACACTTGCAAGAACCTGAGCGAGAGCCGCCCGGTCGCCTTGCGCAGCCGCAGCAACCGCGGAGTCCAGCTCCTCACCCATAACAGTCATCGATTGCGCAAGTCCTGGCGTTACAGACGGCACCACCCCCCCGGGCGGGCTTCCACCTGACCGTGGAACACCCCCAGAGTAGCTACAACGACCGACCGGTCGGGTCACCCCCCGCGCGCGAGTGGAACTCAGCAGGCAGAGGAGGTCACGAACCGGCCCCCACGCCCCACGATGGTGGTCGCGCAGAGATCACGGACGCGACCCGCATCGAGATCACGGACGCGACCCGCATCTCTCCCCGCCCCCAGCCCGTCGAGGAGCATCGCCGCGGCCCATTGCAACGGAATCAGTCCGTGTTCCTCCGCGCGCGCGAGGACGTCGGCGGCCAGGTCCATGGCCGGACCGTGGTCCGGCAGTCCGGTCAGAGAGGCCGACCGCACGAGGTCCGACTTCACGGAGTGCCGGATCGATCCGAATCCGTCCGCAAGTTCCACCGCGCGGTCCGCCCGGCTGCGCGCACGGGTGAAGTCGCCTGCCGCGAGAGCGGATTCGGCCCCGACCCATGCGAGACGGATCCGCTGTCGCACGAAGGCCTTCTCCCCCGCTTCCGATTCGGCAGCGTCGAGAGCGGCTGCACATCGGTCGAGGAGCGACCCGCACACCGCGAGACGGCCCCGCCCGAGCGCATCGGCCGCCAACCCCGTGGCGGCGTCGCACCATGCAGCGACAGCATCGGCGTCGCGCGATGCGGCGACAGGGTCGACGTCGCGCCGTGCGGCGACAGTGTTTCCGGAGCTGGTTCGCAGCGACCCCGCCTCGGCGAGAGCACGTCCGTCCAGGACGGCGGCGGCGCGATGTCCGCCCAACTGACGGAGAAGGGAGGCCTCGGTGCTCGCTCCGAACGACGACCACACTCCTCCGGTTCCACGCACTCGGGCCAGCTCGGCCCGCGCGGCGGCGTAACGTCCCTGCCCACCGAGCGCGACGGCCCGCAACCAGTTCTGTTCGGGTCCGTGCGCCGCAGGGAGCGGATGTGCCCCCGGGGACGGGCCGAAGGCCGCGGCGACCAGGATCGCGTGGCGGTCGGACGGTGTCGGTGCCGTGTGCCGGCGGGCGTCGGAATGTGCCATCGCGGAATCATCGCACCAGCGGATAGCGGCGATACGCGGGGCTCCGGGCCGACGCCGGGCATTTGTCGGAGAGAAATTATCACCGTGAGCGCAAATTGTCTCGATGATTGGAACGCAGGGATGCACAGAAGACATTTCCGAACATTTTGTTAAACATCGCGTTAAAACATGCGTGGTGCATGTATGGTGCCGCCCCCGCCCTCCGAACCCGAGTCGGAGCCACATCCGGCCGCCGAAAGGCCGGGTTACCAGCGAGTAAGGGACCTTCTACCCACGTCGGGTGCGGAGAGCACCCCGGATCGTCCCCGCTCGCAGCGCACAGGCACGACTCCTTGTGAAAGTAAATATTTCCGCGGTTAAATCTTGGCCGTTCGGTTATGGACTATCCCACTTGTCGAAAATATTGACGACGAATCGATACAGATCCTACGGTGAGTTTGTTTGATTCGGATCACAGCGGGAATCCCGATGTGTCCACGGTCCGCTCGCACAACTCACGCGAGCTTGCTGCAAAGGAGTGCCACATGCCTGCACCACACACACTGCCCGGCCCCAACGCGGACCTCTGGGATTGGCAGATGCACGGTAAGTGTCGTGGTGTGGACTCCTCGGTGTTCTTCCACCCCGACGGAGAGCGCGGTCGTGCCCGCGCCCAGCGGGAGAACCGCGCAAAGGAGCTGTGCCGCACCTGCCCCGTGCTGGCCCGTTGCCGCGACCACGCCCTCGCCGTCGCCGAGCCGTACGGCATCTGGGGCGGCATGTCGGAGACCGAGCGGGAGATGTACACGAGGCAACGACGGCGGAAGGTCGCTGTGTGAGGCGGTCACCCGCCCCGTGACGACACCGTCACGGTCGTGACCATGTCGACACCGTCACGGTCGTGACCATGTCGACACGACCGTGACGGTACGACCGGGAGGCCGGTTGGAGGAGATGCGTCGATACGACGAAGGCCCCGCAGGGAATGCGAACATTCCTTGCGGGGCCTCGCTGTATTCGTGCCGTCCGGAACGACTTTCACGTCCGGCTCGACCTACGGACCCGCCGGGCGGCGGGTCCGCGGCCCTGACCGGTCGCTCAGTGCGCGTGACCGTGGCCGTGCCCGGCCTCGGCCTCTTCCTCCGGCTTGTCGACGACGGCGCTCTCGGTGGTGAGCACCATGCGTGCGACCGACGCGGCGTTGACGACGGCGGAGCGCGTCACCTTCACCGGGTCGACGACGCCCTCGGCGACGAGGTCGCCGTAGGAGAGGGTCGCGGCGTTGAAGCCCTGACCGCTCTCGGCAACCTTGCTCACGACCACCGCACCGTCGATGCCGGCGTTCGTGGCGATCCAGTACAGCGGCGCGGTGAGCGCGGTGCGCAGCGCGGCGACGCCCGTGGCGGCGTCGCCGGAAAGGGACGCCTGGAGCTCCTCGAGCGAGCGTGCGGCCTGCACGAGAGCCGACCCGCCACCGGGGACGATGCCCTCCTCGATGGCCGCCTTCGCGGCGTTGACTGCGTCCTCGACGCGGAACTTGCGCTCCTTGAGGTCCGTCTCGGTCGCCGCACCCACACGGATGACGGCGACGCCACCGGCGAGCTTCGCGAGGCGCTCTTCGAGCTTCTCGCGGTCCCAGTCGGACTCGGTGGCCTCGATCTCACGACGCAGCTGAGCGGCGCGCGCCTCGATGTCCTCGGCGGTACCGGCACCGTCGACGATCGTGGTGCTGTCCTTCGTGACGACGACGCGGCGGGCCGAGCCGAGCAGGTCGAGTCCGGCCTCCTTGAGGGACAGACCCAGATCGGAGTTGATGACCGTACCCGCGGTGACGACGGCGAGGTCTTCGAGGAAGGCCTTCCGGCGATCACCGAAGTACGGAGCCTTGACGGCAACGGCCTTGAGGGTCTTGCGGATCGCGTTGACCACCAGGGTCGACAGCGGCTCGCCCTCGATGTCCTCGGCGATGATCAGGACCGGCTTGCCGGACTCTGCGATCTTCTCGAGGAGCGGGAGGAAGTCGGGAAGCGAGCTGATCTTCTCGCGGTACAGCAGGACGAGCGCGTCCTCGAGGACGGCTTCCTGCGCGTCGATGTCCGTGATGAAGTAGGGCGACAGGAAGCCCTTGTCGAACTGCACGCCCTCGGTGACGACCAGTTCGGTGCTCAGCGTGGAGGATTCCTCGACGGTGACGACACCGTTCTCCCCGACTCGGGTCAGCGCCTCGCCGACCATCTCACCGATCTCCTCGTCGCGCGAGGACACGGTGGCGACCTGCGCGATGGCGGTCTTGCCCTCGACGGGAGTTGCGGCAGCGAGCAGAGCCTCGCTCACCTTGTCGGCACCCTGGGCGATACCGGCACCGAGCGCGATCGGATTGGCGCCTGCGGCAACGTTCTTCAGGCCGGCCTTGACGAGCGCCTGGGCGAGAACGGTTGCGGTGGTGGTGCCGTCACCCGCGACGTCGTTGGTCTTGGTCGCGACACTCTTGACGAGCTGGGCGCCGAG
>Ga0180216_1000133_pt1 | contig 92142 bp, 123 predicted proteins | sample eDN3rd37CBELigMG_FD_128879 | JGI IMG/M metagenome (GOLD analysis project Ga0180216, IMG submission 128879) | Enriched Miracle-Growth compost microbial communities from Emeryville, California, USA - eDNA 3rd pass 37_C BE-Lig MG (version 2)... ... | reverse complement strand
TACTGCCCGAGCGACGTGAACTTTCTTTGCAATGTCTGCACCTACCACCAAAGTTGATTCATTAATTTGAGTAATCCGTTGATTTTGTTTTTGCTTAAGTTTATACTTCATGTGAGCGCCTCTTTTCGTATCTGGATTTTGTTCTGCCTGAACGTTTTCAAGTATACTAGAGGTGCTTTTTTCTTTCAAAACTTAAATTACTTCACTACAGGAATAGCTTCGCTGGTAGCCTTTTATCGCTTCGCTTTGTAGTGTTTTACCTTATCACTATTCGATAGTAGCATTTAAGCGAAGCGCTCTGTATTCAGAGGCTCCTCTTATTAGTGTCCTGCTTTGTTTAGTTTCAACAATTTTTTTGCAACCGGATTTAGGTCTAGCATTCCATTTCCTAGTTCCAACTTTTTCGCTCTTCATTCCCCACTACTTCCTCACTTCAAGCTTCTGCAACGTCAAGCTTTCCATATAGTCAAGATCGACTTCAAAGCCGATTCCCGCTCCTTGTGGCAGGTGAACTTTTCCTTCTTCTATAACGACCTCTGGCAATATGATATCTCGCTCCCAATAGCGGTTGGAGGCTGAGATGTCTCCTGGTAGGGTGAAGCCTGGTAACGACGCTAATGCTAGGTTATGGGCTCGGCCTATTCCTGTTTCTAGCATGCCTCCGCACCATAGCGGGATGCTGTTCTCTAGACATAGCTGGTGAATACGTAAAGCCTCGTTCCAGCCGCCTACTCGTCCCAGCTTCACATTAATGACTCGACAGCTGCCAAGCTGCAGGGCATGTCTTACATCATCATAGCCGATGATGCTCTCATCTAAGCAGATTGGTGTAGCTAACTCCCCCTGTAACTTGGCATGATCCATTATATCGTCGACTGCGAGCGGCTGTTCCATCATTAATAGCCCATATCGATCAAGCTGCTGTAGATGAGCAACATCGGACAATGAGTAAGCCGAATTGGCATCTGCCATTAGGGCAAGATGAGGGTATCTCTTGCGGATCGCTGCGATTAGCTCAAGATCATTGCCTGGCTTAATTTTCACTTTTACCCGTTCATAGCCCTGCTGAATATACCCATCAATTAAATCATAGTATCGTTCAATCTGATCCTGTAGACCAATCGCTACACCAACCTTTAACGGCTGGTTATTACCGCCGACCACCTCATACAGTGGCTTATTCAGCGTCTTGGCATAAAAATCCCACATTGCCATCTCAAGCCCTGCCTTAGCCATCTTGTTGCGTCTTACCCCTTGCCATAACGCCGTTAGCTCCTCTGGGTGGGCAACCGATTGCTCTAGTAGCGGCGGAATAAGAAATTGCTCCATTATCGACCAAGCACCTTGCACAGTTTCCTCCGTATACCAAGGGGTCGCAAATGCAACACATTCTCCCCAGCCAGAAAGCCCTTGATCATCAACCACCTGCACAATAATAGTCTCACGATCAGTGTAGGCACCATATGAGGTAGCGAACGGAGCAATAAGCGACATTTTTATTCGATGTAAAATAACCGATCTAATGTTCATAGACATTCTTCCTTTCAGCAAGGCAACGCGGATCTACGCATTAGCGCATATCATTCAAGTCACTGCTTTAGCAACAAGAGCTGCTTGCTCTATTACGGCATTAACCGATGCAGCTCTCGACGCAGTAGCTTACCCGCTGCATTGCGCGGTAGTTCCTTCACGGGATAGATGGCAGCAGGCAGCTTGTATCTCGCTAATCGTTCCCTGCAATAGGAGAGTAGCTGCTCTTCATGAAATGCCCCTTCGCTGCTCAAAACGACAAAAGCAATCGGTCGCTGCCCCCACTTTTCATCGGCAATTGCTGTCACACCAGCCTCAATAACATGCGGATGACTGAGAAGCGCAGCTTCTATTTCAGCAGGATATACATTTTCGCCACCAGAGATGATGAGATCCTTGCGACGATCAAGCACATATAGGAAGCCTTCCTCATCGACATATCCTATGTCCCCTGTATATAGCCAGCCTTCAGTAAAGCTATCATTCTCGCGATTATAATAACCGCTACTTACATTAGGGCCACGAACGATAATCTCGCCAGCTTCACCAGCAGGCAGCTGATCACCATTGCTATCCACAATGCGTAGCTCCGACTGAAATAACGGCTTTCCTGCCGAGCCAAGCTTGCTTAACATATATTGCGGTGCCAGTGTAGCGAACTGTGAGCATGTCTCTGTCATGCCATACGTTTGCATAACGGGAATGTCGCGTTCAACGCATGCTTGCAGCAGCGGCTGCGGTGCAGGACCGCCTCCAAGCAGCATACAGCGAAATACGGAAGGATAGCGTTGCTCTCCTAAGTCCTCTAGCATACGCGTTAGCATATTGCTAACGACCGACATAATTGTCACACCTTCGTTCATAATGACTTCATTCGCTTGCTTTGGTACAAATCTGTCGTGCAGTACAAGTGGAATACCATAGATCACACTACGCAATAATATCGACAGCCCACTAATATGAAACAAGGGAAGTGTAACAAGCCACTTATCCTTATCGGATAAACCCAGATTAAGCATTGAACCAATTGCAGAGCTCCAATGATTATGATAGCTTTGCAGTACTCCCTTGGGGTGACCTGTCGTCCCCGAGGTGTACATAATCGTATAGGTGGAATGGTCTTCAACGTCATGCAGCAGTTGCGGATCCGCAACTGCTGCATAATTTTCTAATTCAGTTATCGCTACAATTCGTAGCTGCTCATTACTCCTCTTAAGCTCCATTGCAAGCTCGGTAAATCCCTCGCTATATAGCAGCAGACGGCTCCTGCTATCCTGCAATTGATATACAATTTCATGCGCTGTTAGGCGAGTATTAAGCAGCATTAGCATTGCACCGGTATAAGGAATGCTATGAACGACCTCGATGAGCGATACGCTGCTTTCACTTAATACTGCAACAGTATGACCTAGCTGCACGCCAAGTGATATTAAGCCCATGGCCTTGTGCTTAGCTTCCTGCTGCAACTGTGCGAAGGTTAGCTGTACCGCCCCTGCTTCCACGGCAATACGATCAGGAGTTAGAAAAGCTCGCTTATCCAGCCATATCGGCATCCTCATCGCCATATCCTCCTTCTGAACTTACGGGAAACGTGGAAACTGCTTAAAGTCTGGCGTGCGTTTTTCTTTAAACGCGTCGCGTCCTTCCTTCGCTTCTTCCGTTGTGTAATACAATAAAGTAGCATCTCCAGCTAATTGCTGAATACCAGCTAAGCCATCTGTGTCCGCATTAAACGCTGCCTTCAAGAAACGAAGCGCCATCGGGCTTTTAGATAGCATTTCTTGACACCATTTCACTGTTTCAGCTTCCAGCTGATCTAGAGGAACAACCGTATTAACTAGCCCCATCTCCAACGCTTCCTGTGCATTGTACTGACGGCATAGATACCAAATTTCACGAGCTTTTTTATGACCGACGATACGTGCAAGATATCCAGCACCGTAACCACCGTCAAAGCTACCTACGATTGGACCAGTTTGTCCGAAGCGCGCATTATCAGCAGCGATCGTAAGGTCACATACAATATGTAATACATGTCCGCCACCAATCGCATAGCCAGCAACCATCGCTACAACTGGTTTTGGAATTGTGCGAATTAAGCGTTGTAGATCAAGCACGTTTAGACGTGGGATTTGGTCATCGCCTACATAACCGCCATGGCCACGAACCTTTTGGTCGCCACCAGAACAGAAAGCAAGATCTCCTGCACCTGTCAAAATAATAACGCCAATCTCTGAATCATCACGAGCCCAAGCAAAAGCATCTATTAGCTCAGCAACCGTTTTTGGACGGAATGCGTTACGAACCTCTGGACGATTAATCGTAATTTTTGCCATGCCCTCATATGTTTCATAAATAATATCTTCATATTCTCCATGCTTTACCCAAGGTACTACAGCCATACTTACACCATCCTTATCTCATCTAAAAATGTCATTACTATTGTATCAAATAAATGCGGTTGCTCCATATGAACATTATGCCCTGCATCTGCAACAAGCTTTAACTGACTTCGTTGCAGCCTTTGCTGCATAGCTGTAGCAATACCGCAATATTTCTCATCAAGCTCTCCTGCAATTAACAGCACAGGAATCGTTAGCTCGCCAAGCTGCTCCCACCATGAGGGCTGCTGCCCCGTACCAATGCCGCGTAAGCTTTGCGCTAAGCCGAATGCAGAATTGCTAAGCCTTGCTTGCTGCAATTGTGCCAGCTTATTTTCCGGCAAACGTTTAAGGGAAGCAAATAACGGTATATTGCCCCAATAGTCGGCAAACCATTGTATCCCTTGCTGCTGGATGTTATCGGCTAAATGATTATCGCTATCTCGACGGGCTTGTCTTTCCTGCTCTGTCGCTAGCCCTGGTGAGCTGCTTTCAACAATTAATGAGCGTACTCTATTCATATATTGCATTGCAAATGACAGGGCAATTCGTCCGCCCATGGAATAGCCTAACACATGCGCTGCATCTATGCCAAGCTCATCAAGCAATTGAGCGAGATCAGCAGTCGTCTGTTCCATGTCATAGCGCTCTACCTCACTTGGCACAGCTGATCTACCATGACCTAGCATATCAACGAGAATAAGCCTGTATTGGTTACTCCAGCGCTCTACAAACGGCATCCATTGTGCCCCCGAACCTGAGAAGCCATGAATCAGCAGCAACGGCTCGCCTTCACCTATCGTATTGACCTGGTATTGCTGTCCGCGTATAACCATTTTCATTGGGATACCAACGCCTTAGTAAGCTTAGGCCATATGATCCGATGCAGCGTTACATTAAGCTCGCGCTTCGTTGGTATCTCGATAATATTGAGCCCACCGCTAGCTTGAGCTTGCTGGAATGCCTCTTGGAATTGCTCCCAGCTGCTTACCCGCTGAAACTGTCCGCCATATAGATGCGCCGCATGCTCATAATCTAAGCCAATTGGTGTTCCGAATAAAGCCTCGAAGTGATTAGGCAATGTCGACTGTGGCAAGAAGGAAAAGATCCCGCCACCATCATTATTTACAACTACGATCGTAATATCCAAGTGATGCAGCTTAGCAGCTAGCAAGCCATTCAAATCATGATAGAACGATAAGTCACCAAGCAGCAGCACCGTGCCCCGCTGCAGAGCACTAACGCCCATCGCCGTAGACACAAGTCCATCTATTCCATTTGCGCCACGGTTAGCTAACAGCGCTATTTCCTTCTTATCATTACGCCAGAAGCTATCTACATCGCGAATTGGCATCGAATTTCCGATAAACAGTGCACTACCATTATCCATTAGCTGCTGCAAAAGTTTAACGACGGTACCTTCAAATAGCTCTCCATCATGGTGATATGCTGCAACCTCCTCCAATACTCCCGCGGAAGTATGCTGAATCTGCTGCCATCGCGACATCCACGCGCTCTGCTCGGAATGAGCAGCTTCAGCTTGATCAAGGTTGCTTATCAGCTTACGAGACTCCTGCTCTCTTAGCACCTCTACCAGCTGCTGACTTAAAACCGCAGAATTGGCCGTAATTCGTGTTGCCATTAGCAATGTAGGATCTCGCCAACCGCCTTCATCAACGACGATGTGCTTAGCCTCAATATACTTGTTCATATACAATAGCAACGGCTTAGAGACTGGCATAGCACCGAAACGAAGGAACAACTTCGGCTGAAGCTCGTTCACGATGTCTTCAATTCTCAAAAATGAATCATAGCTATCGATAATATGAGCTTTGGGATGTACACCGCTGCGAAGCTGAGACAACGGATCAGCTAGAATTGGATAATTCAGAAGCTCTGCAAGACTAGCAATACGGCTAGCTAGCTCCTTATCATCACAAGGTCCAACAACAATTAACCCTCTGCCTGCCTGAAGCAGCTCCGTCGATAGGTCAAGTAATTGATCCTTCGCAATGCCGACAGGTGCGTGAATATCTGCAGTATAAGCCACATTGTCAGCGCGACGCTCAGCAGAAAAGAGCTGAGGATGACCAAGCTCAGGCAGCAACGGTTCACGTAATGGGAAGTTAAGATGTACCACTCCAGAAGGTGCAGTGCCTGCAGTCATCACCGCTCGAGCAGCTACCATTCGTGCATGACGAATCATCGATACATTTGCCTCAGGCAACGGCATCTCTACAAACCATTTGACGTGACTGCCGTACATGCCAAGCTGATCGATCGTTTGTGGTGCACCCACATCCCTTAGCTCATGAGGTCGATCTGCTGTGAGCACAACTAATGGCACACGTGATAAATTTGCTTCAGCTATTGCTGGATAGTAATTCGCCGCCGCTGTTCCTGAAGTACATAGCAGTGCTACAGGTTGTCTGGAGCGCTTAGCAAGCCCTAACGCAAAAAACGCAGCGCTCCGCTCATCAATATGTATCCATACCTTTAGTTCAGCATGCTCAGCTGCCAAAACTGCAATCGGAGTTGAGCGAGACCCAGGACTAATAACGATATGCTTGAGACCAGATCGCACTAATTCATCAACAAATGCGCTTAAATATAACGTCGCTCCCTCATTACCCATTCCATTTCCTCCTCTTCATCATACCGTAGCATGCGCTCTTCATTCTTACTTTAGTAACTAAAAAGCTTGGACTTGTCCGGAATGTTAGAAAAAGGCAGCTCTCTTAGCCTGCCTTATCCTATAAATGTCTTATATCTAAAATCTCGGTTCCATTAATACTCCAGTGTTACATCGTCGGCTTTATATGATGTGCCTGTAATGCTTTAAGCATCGGTCTAAATTTTAATGCTGTTTCGTTATATTCACTAAGCGGATCGGAGTCGCCTACAATCCCACATCCAGCAAATAAGAAAGCATTTTCCCTAATTAATAAGGCCGACCTTATCGCTGCCGCAAACTCACCTTCATGCGTGATATTCATCCAGCCTATAGGAGCAGCATACCAGCCACGATCCATCTGCTCAAGACGTCGAATCGCCTCAATCGCCGATTCACGCGGCATTCCCCCAAGTGCTGGTGTAGGATGAAGAGCTTCGACAGCTTGTAACAGTGTTACCCCTTCTTTTACAACGCCACTAATTGGCGTTGCTAAATGCTGTATATCCTTCAGCTTGCGAATAATGGGTGCATCAGGTGCTTCGACCTGCTCACACAGCTCCTGCATTGCTGATTTGATCATATCAACCGCTAGCTTATGCTCGTGTAAATTTTTCACATCTTGACTTAAAAAGCTGGCTAGCTCCTCGTCCTCAGATGGTTGATTGCCACGTGCAATCGAGCCTGCCAATGATAATGTCCATAGCTGCTGCGCTTGATGCTTAATTAACCGCTCTGGCGTAGCCCCGATAAAACAGCTATTGTCTTTATCGATCGCGAACACATACGTATCCAGCTGTTCTTCAAGTAAGCTTTGCAATACTGGCTCAACAATCAAGTCCTGCTCTCCTTGAAGCATAAGTGCTCGAGCCAATACAACCTTCTCAAGCTCTCCTTGACGAATCGACATTGCCGCTTCCTCTACCGCATTCATCCAATCAGTTGGAGCGATTTCCTCCGTTACCAACGGATAATGATTAGGCTGAAATGTAAAAGCCTGCCTTAACGATCCCGACATTAAATCTTCAAGTAGCTGCACTAGCTCCTCGTCATCATGATCATTACGATGATTCTCCTCGTCAGCGGCGACAAGACGATTGCTTGTTAAATAAAAATGTCCATCGTAAGCCGTTACCATATATTTAGGCACTGCAAAGCTAGTATGAGCAAAATCGCTCCACTTCTGGGACTGCGCAATATGGGGATCAAAGGAAAAACCACCGAACAAAATGGGTCCTGTATACGGTGATCTAAAGCCTTCTACAATGGCCGATGAAGCCAGTTCTCCCCACGTCTCATCAACGTTACGAAAACGAAGATGCTGATTATTATCTTCTATTGTAAATACATTCCCCAAACCAACATAAGTTAATGCTCGTCCAGGCTCAGACCAATAAAATCGATTACCACGATACGCACGATTGTTATATGAAAAAAAGGCTGGCAAATCCGTAGTACCGATTTCAAACACGGAGCTAACCAGAACCTGCTTGCCATGAAGAGACGCTTGGCGTTTACCTTCTTCCACGATATTGTACATATTCGCGCTTAACTTACTATAAGCCACGTTATTCACCCTTGTCATAACCTTGCCGTTTTATCTTTTTCAAGAATACACTCCCGCCTGCATAACGTCAACTTCCTGCCAAGTTTAGAGCGTTGACACATTAGATTCCTTACCCTAAACTTATAATGAACTTTATAGGAATACATTTTATATAGTAAGGATGCGTTGAGATGCAAACTGAACTACAACCTGTAAACAGTAACGTATGGTGGCGATTGATGCGACCACATACACTTACAGCTTCATTTGTGCCTGTTTTCACAGGTACTGCTATGGCGTTAGTAGACGGCAATATGCAGTTGATATTATTTGTGTTAATGATGATTGCTTCACTGCTTATTCAAGCAGCGACTAATATGTTTAATGAATATTACGATTATGTGCGTGGACTAGACAACAAAGATTCTGTTGGGATCGGTGGCACAATCGTGCGAGATGGCGTTGCTCCTAAATTTGTACGCAACCTTGCCTTTATCTTTTACTTAATCGCTACTTTAATCGGTGTATATATTTGTATTGCGAGTAGCTGGTGGATTGCAGTAATTGGATTAGTTTGTATGGCGGTTGGTTATTTTTATACCGCTGGACCGTTTCCGATTGCCTACACCCCGCTTGGTGAATTATTTTCCGGCTTTTTTATGGGCCCAGTTATTATTATGATTACGTATTATATTCAAACATCAAGCTTTAACTGGAATCACTTCTTTGTTTCAATCAGTGTCGGCTTTTTAATTGGCTCCATTAATATGGCTAACAATATTCGTGACCGTGAAGGCGACAAAGAGCATGGTCGTCGAACAATCGCTATTTTGCTTGGCCCAACACGTGCAGTTCATTTTCTTGGTGCGATGTTTGCCATTGCATTTATATGGATCTTAATTCTTGTTCTGCTAGGACAAACAACGGTATGGGCATTGCTTGTATGGCTTAGTGTACCACAAGCGGTGAAAGCCTATAAGCAATTTCAAGGAAAGACTGCTGCTTTCGAAATGATGCCAGCGATGAAGGCAACAGGTAAGCTTAACACAATTTTTGGTATTATTCTAACGCTTAGCTTCGTATTGGAATACGTAATTAATCAACTATAACAGTAAGGGTGACATAACGACATGGACATGATGGATATTAAGGGAAGCATGATTGAAGCGCTCGATATTAAGACATTGCTGCTCACTCCAGATAAAGTGATATGTACAATGCCTGTTAATGAGCGTACCAAGCAACCTTTCGGTTATTTACATGGCGGTGCATCTGTCGTTCTTGCGGAAACGGTAGCAAGCATTGGTGCTTGGGCAAGCATCGACCAAGAACGTGAAGTTGCTATGGGCATGGAAATTAACGCGAATCATTTGCGTAGTGTTAGTCAAGGAATCGTTACTGCTACTGGTATTCCGCTTCACAAGGGACGTCGCTCTGCAGTATGGGAAATTAAAATTACTGATGAGCAGGAGCGATTAATCTGTATATCTCGCTGCACGGTCGCAATCTCACCTAAACGTGTCGAGCAATAACTCATTAAATGGTTCAGACTAAAAACGGAGCGCCTCATTCTGATGAAGTGCTCCGTTTTTATTTATGCAATTCCGCTTATTTCATGAGTTAAGCTTGAACATCAAAATTACTTTGTTGCTTTACTTGCTTCGTTGAAAACATCGCCTTAAGCAATGGTGGTGTGACAAGTGTCGTGACAATGACCACCAATACAATTGACGTAAAATACGCCTGTGGAAATAATCCCGCTGATAATCCAGTTGTTGCAATAATTAATGCAACCTCACCACGGGAAATCATCCCCGCTCCAATAATAAGCGATGATTTTGTTGAAAAGCCAGTAAGTTTAGCACCAAACCCACAACCAATTAGCTTCGTTATAATTGCCACGATACTAAGCAGTACCATAAATACGACCTGATCGCCTAACCCATCAAACGTAATATTGAGTCCAATGCTTACAAAAAACACCGGTACAAACAACGTATACGTAATGGGCTCTACACGATGCTCCACTTCCTTGCGGAATTTGGTCTGCGATATCGCTAAACCAGCAGCAAAGGAACCGATAATACCGGCAACACCGAGCCATTCAGCAAAGTATGCAAAGCCTAAGCAGATAACGATCGCTCCACTCATCACTGCTTCCGTTACTTTTAATTTGGATGCAAGCTTCATCACAAGCGGTACAAGCCAGATGCAGGCAACAGCAATAATGGCAAAGAAGATCACTTTCTTACCAATTAACCATGTTAGTGAAACATCTCCACCGCCAACTCCTAAGAAGCTAATCATGACCGCTAGCATGATGACGACCACAATATCATCGACAACAGCCGCGCCTAATATTGTCGTACCTTCGCGTGAGCTTAGCTGATTCATTTCCTTAAGCGCTTGAACCGAAATACTAACGCTTGTCGCACAGAGCAACAGCCCCATAAACAACGCTTCTGCCTGTGGTAAGCCTAGTGCAATAGAAAGGCCGTATCCGCCAATTAGCGGCAATATAACGCCTCCTAACGCGACAGCAACAGAGGCCTTCCAGTTTTCTTTAAGCTGCTGCAAATCCGTTTCCAGCCCTGCAATAAACATAAGCAGCAATACACCAATTTCTGCAAAATGATCAATAAACTCCGTAGGCTGAACCCAGTTTAATACAGCTGGCCCTAATATAATACCTGCGATCAGCTTACCGAGCACTGATGGTTGACCAAGCATTACGGACAGATGGCCCGCAACCTTTGTAAATAATACGATAACGATAAGTGCTAAGATATATTCCATCTTACATTCCCCCTTGCTTTCATCTGGAAGCGGACAGAGCAACTAACTATTTAAAATAAAACAGGAGGAGCCCTTGGTGACAGGCTCCTCCTATTTTTTGCTTACATAATATGACTACTATTCAGTAGTGTATGGTAGCAATGCAATTTGACGAGAACGTTTAATTGCGATTGTCAATAGACGTTGATACTTAGCGCTTGTACCAGTTACACGACGAGGTAGAATTTTACCACGCTCGCTGATGAACTTTTTAAGCAATTCTGTATCTTTATAGTCAATGTGAGTAATTTTGTTTACTGTGAAGTAACAAACTTTACGACGTTTATTGCGTCCGCCTTTACGAACGAATTTACGCTCGCCGCGATCTTCTCCATCTTTTTTGAAGCTCATTATAACCCATCCTTTCGTTAGAAATTCAAATTATGTTCTCTTAGAACGGTAAATCATCCTCGGAAATGTCAATTGGGCGTCCATCGTCCTTGAATGGATCGACATTATTGCTTCGTGACGGCTGTTGTGCAGGTCGATTGCTATTATAGCCTCCACCGCTTGCTGAATAACCACCTTCGCTACTGCTGCTATGACTCTCATCACGCTGCTCACGATTCGATTCCAGAAAGCGAACATTATCAGCGATTACTTCCGTTACATACACACGCTTGCCTTCGTTATTCTCGTAATTTCTTACTTGAATACGACCCTCAACAGCAGTTAAACGACCTTTACGCAAATAATTTGCACAAGTCTCTGCCAATTGACGCCATGTTACAACTGGAATAAAATCAGCCTCACGCTCACCGTTGTTTCCAGAAAACGGACGATCAACAGCTATTGTAAATTGAGTTACTGCAACGCCAGCGGGGGTATAGCGAAGCTCTGGATCTTTTGTCAACCTACCGATCAAAATGACACGATTCAACATCTATACGACCTCCCAATCGAAACCTTCCACATTCTTAAGCTACATCTTTAGTAATCAACACACGAATTACCTCATCGGCAATTTTCATGACACGGTCAAGCTCAGCAACAACTTCAGCAGGAGCTGAGAATTGTACTAGAACGTATTGACCTTCACGAATCTTGTTGATTTCATACGCAAGACGACGTTTACCAAGAATGTCAGTTTTAATAACCTCACCGCCGTTAGAGATAACATTGTTGAATTTCTCAACAAGAGCTTGAACAGCTTCCTGTTCAACATCTGGACGAATGATGTACATAACTTCATATTTGCGCATTTCATTTCACCTCCTTTTGGACTTACGGCCCCATAAAAATGGAGCAAGGAAAAAGCGAGTTTTCACTCGCACCTGAAAATTATATCAGACTATTAAAGCAATAGCAAGAAAAGTATAAACTTACCTGTATAATCTCTTCTGGAATTTAATTAATAAAAATTATCTGCTGTTATGTATATAAATTTGATCTTCAGCCCATAATATTATCGACGGTGAATGAGAGGTGTGGTTCCGTTGTACTCCGATAACAGTTCAACAGAAAGCTTGATTCACGCAGTAAAATGCAGCAAAGAATTTCCCAGCAAACATTTGTGTATGCAGGTGATTACGAATATATAGTGAATAACTATTTTGTTTCGTACTTTGCATCAGGTAAAGCTTAACTAATCCAACACCGTCAAAAAGCCCTGTCCTTGATCGTATGATTGATGGACAGGGCTTTTCCTATTTATATGTTTTATTGCTGCATATGGTACGTTTTTATCGCTAGCTGCAGCAGCAGCTTTGTCTCAGGATCATCAAGACGCAATTGCAGCTCATTGCGAATTCGCTCTAGACGATAATTAACCGTATTATAATGTACATATAATTTTTCTGCCGTTTCCTTGGCATTGCAGTTACATGCAAAGTAAGTGGCGAGCGTCATCAGTAATGCCCCTTGCTGCTTACGCTCTAGCTCAAGCAGCGGATATAGATATAGCTGTTTAAACTCCTCTAGTTCACCTGTGCCCTGCATCCGATAAAGCAGCAAATATACACCTAGCTGGTTATAATGCAGCACCGCTTCCTCTGTACGGTACACTTTACGAATTTCCCTCACTCTTCTAGACTCGCGATAGGCTGCCGCCACATTCGTGGCATCTGTAACCACTCTACTTATACAAAGCGTGATTGGACGATCATTAAGCTGACTGCTTAGAGCTTGGTAAAGCTGTCCAGTGAGTGCCTTATATTGCTGTTCACTCCAACGCTCCCCATGATGAGAAATAAGGAAGACTAACTCTCCTTCTAATAAGGTCCATAGCACACTTGCTCCTAAAATCCCCTCACAATTCCAACGCAATTGCTTTAACATTTGCTGTAATTCCTTAATCGCAGGCTGCTGTTCCCGAAATGATACACTTCCTACCATATATACATTCGCATTTTCAATTGGCCAGCCACATGCTTCCGCTCTTAGCTGTAAATCCATACTAGAAACAATTCTACCAGACAGCCAATCTTGAATAAATTGTTCTAAATATTTGGTTTCAATGTTTTTGCGTACCTGCATATTGCTAATCTCAAAGCCCAGTAACCGGGTTGCCCAACTTAATGTTAGAGCGTCAACTGTACGATAATGATTATGCTGTTCAATGACAACTAATCGATAATCATGTCCATGATCACCAGGTACAGCTACACTATGTGCATGGAATGATTCTTCATTAATAGTAATTACTTTGCTGTCCATTCCCTCTGTTCCATACAGCCTCAACCATTCACTTATTTCAATTCGTTGGCACCAGCTTTCCAAGCCTGGTGGAACAATGATTTTACCTTCCTTATCAATTAACAGTACAGGATTGTTAATCATTAAATATAAATGTTTTAAAAACGGAACTAAACCATCCCCTTGCAATAGCAATTGGGATAGTCTTTGCACTCTACTTTGCAAGATCATCAAATCTTTCGCCTCAGATACCAGCACGCGCTCCATTATTTCTCGAACGAGCTCTGAAAAGGTGGCACTTGGTGGAAGCTCAATCAGCGGCAAGCCATAATGATTAGCCGCTTCTATCACCTCAGAAGGTATTTCATCAAAAATAGGCTTTAATCCAATTGCTGCAATTCCCTTATCTGCAAGCTGCTCAACTAGTAGAGCTAGCTTTTCTGGTCGATCCTTATATAGATATCCCGTTGTTATAAGCAGTTCTCCTGCTCGCACCCACTCTATAACATCTGGCACTTCCATCACATTTACCCGTGAAATCACGTTTTCTAATCCAGATTTTCCACCTAACAACACAGCGTCTTTAAGGTCAGGAACTTCGAACAAAGAATTTACTGTAAATACGTCTGAATGCATCGTAATCATCCTTCCCATCCACCACTATATACCTTTAGCTTTTTTATCTATATCAATAATCTTTTATGCATTTATTTCGCTTGTATTACTATTTCCAGGGAAATAGAAACATTATAGTGTGAGTTTTATTGACGTCATATGTGACTTTATTCTTATAGTTAGATTATATAACATAAAAACTTCATAATCTTTATACTATGTTTACAAATGTATTCACTTTTATTTATTAATAACCAATAAAACTAACATATACATAATTTTTATTTTAAATAACATCTTTCACATTAGGTGGAACATATTAACATTTTTATTTTCTTACGTAGAGGAAGCTGAAATTCATATAGAAGTAATAGAGCTATGTTCCATCATAGTAAAACAGCAAATTTGCTTATACTACAAGGTTAACGCTCGTTCTTGCGGTACACAGTACGAAGTAAATTGCATTTAGTAGGTGCTACAGTTGATCTACCTAAAAGCAACTGTAGCTAAATTGGGGAGATCTGACTAATAAGTATGGTGTGTCATAGTTTATGACATTAACGATTGTGGTTGCGATAGAGTTGTCATTAGTTTACAGAATAATCGGGGAAATCATTGATTATTCGTTTTCTTTAGAGAGGGAGGGTGAAATGTAAATGTTACAAATAGTATCATTTAGTATTCAATTCATTATTTTTCCACTATAATAACATGTAAGCAAAATGGGGAGGTAAAGACTATATTACCAAGAAAAATAACCTCAGCATCTATTTCGGGAACTTTGTTTGCAGGTTTAATGGCAATTGTATCGCATAACTCTTGGGGACAATGGCTCGTTACACAGCAGAATGCAGTGCATACTGTCATTTCAACCGTTCTTATTTATTTGCTATATAGCTTTCCTGTCATCTTATTGTATGGTGTCGTAACGTCTGTCATAAGCGATAAAGTCGCTAACTATCTATATAGAAGAACAAATGATAACAAGGTTGAATTCCTAGTTTCATGCTCGCTGCACATTGTATTTGGATTAATACTGCTACCATATAGCCTAGTGGCTTCCATCCTGTTTTTTGTAACTGATCGTCTATTGCTAAAATATGAACTGATCTTTTTACACGCATGCTTAAGTATCCTCACTTCTTTAGCCGTTTGGTGTTTTTCGTTATGGTACATTCAAAATCTATGATAATTACTAAATAGGTCAGAGGGAGAGTCTTCCCTTAGGCTAAACGGAGTAATCTCGCTTATCCCATTAGTTATTAACAGCACTAAACAAACAACCACTTTGACGTGCTAGTGATCGTCATATTACTTTATCCACATGTGAATAACCTAAATACATAAGCTCTTTCTTGTTGTTTTTTCGTTAATACCAGTTATCCACATGTTTAAACCTTGTTTTTCTTCCATATAAACTGACTGATCCTGAGCTACTGTATCATTCTATTTTTCATTTCATTTCATATCACTAACATTTTGAGCTTTTTCGAATCTTTTCTAATACTCCCTCCTTCACGAACTCTCTGGCTTTACTTTAATCGCACTATCAATATGACTAGTTTGTTCTATGTATAACGCTCTCTAGGCTCTTATATGGCTCCTGAGCGCCTCTACAGATCCAGCTAAGTAGACCACTTCTAAGCTTAATTTAAAGCACAAAAAAGCCCTCTTGAATAATCAAGAGAGCTCTTTGCATTTATAATAACGAATGGCGGAGAAGGTGGGATTCGAACCCACGCACGCTTTGACACGCCTAACTGATTTCGAGTCACGGACAAGCCCGTAATATTGCGTGAAGGCCACGTTATATTTACGATCTGTTTGCGTCCGCGTAACGATTGATCCGGAGCTATCTACGTATTTAAGATTATCTTCTACTATTATATAACGTAAATTGTCCGAATACAAACGGCCGCCCGTGGTAATTCTTACATATTCGCCACACGCCGTTTTTCTTCGCGTAATTCCACCGTTTTTGTACGTAATCACACAAAAACCACGTGTGCGGATCGGAACGTTTTCGGAAGCCGTTATAAACGCAGAAAAAGCCCGCCAGCCTAACGGATGTTACTCCGCTAAACTGACGGGCTGATTACATTAAGGCTACGCCTTCGTTATATTTACCGTTTTACTTTTCGCATCATACGTCACGCGGGCACCAAACGCTTCCGCAATCTTACGAACGGGAACTCGCGTTACGCCTGCCGCAAGCCATCCGACTTCGCCAACGTCCTTGCCGTTAACTTTTACGGTGACTTCTTCGTAATTTGCCGTTTTCGCTTCGCCCACTTTCGCCACCTCCGATTTCTTAATACGTTCCAACTCCGTTTTAACTCGCGAGACAAACTCCGCCCAACCTCGCCACGTTCCGTTATCGTACATTAGCCTCGGACATATCTTGCCGGACCAATCGTAATGACGACGTAACTTTGACGTATCCCAACCGCGTTCATGCAGCATTTTCGCAACGAGCGATACCGCATTGGATAACGTTTTTTCGTAATCGCCACTCTCGCAAATTTCGATACCGATGGACGTACGGTTGCCGGACTTCGCGCCGCCGCCGTCGCCCGCGTGCCATCCGACTTCGTTCAGCGGCAGGACTTCGATTGCCTCGCGCTCGTCGATTACGATGTGATACGAAGCCGTCCGGCTATTCGATGGATTCGTCAGCCACGCGCGTTCGTTAGCTGCGGTCGATTTCTCATTAGCGGTGTTATGCACGGTAATTGTAGTCGCCGCCATTCCGATTCCAGGTCGCCGGTTACACGCGGTCGACTTCGGAATGTGATCCGTTCGATATACGTAGGTCATTCCGATTCGCCCCCGTCAACTTCCGGCAGTCCAGCCAAACTCGTAAGGAAACTCGTAACCGTCGCGAGTAGTACTGTACCGCCCACGATGCGCCAATCTACATCACCAAATACCGTCGTCGCACCGATTGCCCCAATTGCCGTCTGTGCTGCCGTTTTAATTGCGCGGACCGTTGCCGCCTTTGCCCAATTTGTCATACGTAATCCCTCCGTTAATCTATTTTAATCCACCGGAAATAATGAACGTTGCGACAGCTACGATAATAACCGCGCCGAACGTCCGCCATAACCAACGTTGATTATCTTCGATTTTATCGATACGGGTGTTTGCGTGGCGGGCGTGCTCTAGCGCCAAAATCGCCGTCTCATTCGCACGGATAGCGTTATCCAGCTTCGTATCCATTCCGTCGACTTTCGTTTCTACACGCGTTAACCGCTGTAGGACTTCCGACGATTCTGCGTTACTCATTCGCCCCGCCGCCTTCCGCTTCAATTTTCGTAATAGCTTCGTTAATATTGCGTTGTAGTGCCGCCAGTATTTCGTGTTCGCGGCCGGGATGTAGTTGTATAAATGCGGATATTACGTTTTGTATCTCCGCTACAGGTTCGTCGATATTGACGAGGATTTCGAGTTTATGACGTATATATGCCACTTTTCCGCCACCTTTCGTTTAAAATGAAAAAGACCACGGCGGCTTTCGGCAACGTCCGTAGTCTTTTCGTAATATTCCGTTACTGTTGATTGAGTATCTCGTCGACTTCCGCAATGCGGGCGTTTACTTGTGCGAGTTCGTTTTTATAATCTGCGTTATCTTGAATTGACTTCGCTAATGAATCTACGAAATAATCGATAGTTGTTTCGTCTGCGTTTTTCACGCCGTCACCATAGAGGTCTATTGCTTTTTCACTATCGACAATAACATCCTTCAAGAAATTCGCTCTTGCGTCTAGTGTTCTACGTTCTTTTTGCAGTGCCTCGACGTCTATCTCGTTCTCCGTCTCTACCGCTGTCAACGAAACCTCTCCTTTCGTCTCACCTTTCTTATATCCCACAGAAAGTCCAGTTGATTCTGCAATTAAACGTAGTGGCACGTACGAAGTTCCGTCAACAACAAAACCACTACCGATTTCTTTTCCATCTAAATTAACAGAAACTTCGGATTGTATCTTACGTCCAACTAGCGACGTCGTACTAGCGTAAACCGCAGTTCCTCCGACTAATGACACTACTATCGCTGCAATTAATAGCTTCCGCATATCTAACGCCTCCTTTTCTATAATATACCACATTTTAGGGAAAAGGTTTCGTTAAATTGCAGCCTCTAAGGCATCCAGCCTGTAGAATATACTATTTAATATGGAAGACAGTGTCATACTTCCAAAAAGCAAGTTAGAAGTACCTCCTAGTACTAGATTTTTACTACTAGGGACGAATATATGACTATTAAAATTAGTTTGATTCGCTGTTACACTGACGGTGTCGCTATTTACCCTAAACGCTCCGCTCGACGCCCCAATATCGTAATTACCTCCGGAAACTAGCGAAAAGTAGTTACCGCTCAAGACGCCAGTCAACGCCATCGCAGTACCGTCCGTATGGTAAATAACTGGTGAAGCATAAGACGAAGGGTCCGCAACAATTTCGTAATAACCCGACGCCGACTTCGCCGCCTTAAACACGTTATTGTCCGACGATAACTCAACGTATGGATAACTGCCGGCGTTCGTACGGAAATTTGATCCGAAGATGCTCGCGCCAATTACATTACCGGCAAATACCGCGTCTCCCGTTGTCGCATCGAGCCACAACGTCCGCGTGCCCGCTTTATTGTACAACGTCATACCGTATTCGCCCGCCGCCACTTGACCTAAACGGACACGTATACGGTCTAAATCGTCGGACACCGCCATGCCCATTCCGTCGACTAACGTTATGGAATCGTCATACTTCACGCCTTTCATTACCGCGTGCTTATTCGTATACTTTATCGCCTGCTGCCCGCCGACCGTCGCTTTCCATACGTAATCGGACGCGGTTAACTCGCGGAAATTAGCCAGTGTTACGCGGGCCTTCCGTGGTTCGAACGGATAACGGTCATATTCCGTAACGCGCGCGTCGAAATGGTATCCGAGGTCATCGTCGTACACCGTAACCGTATCGCCGACGGTATGGATAATATCGGAAGTTGCCGACGGATCGGCTTTTTCGAGTTGAACGAAATCTATATCGTAGGACACAGCCGGCAACTCGTACTCGCGCAAATGCTTCTGCATCGCCGTTAATAGCCCCGCCTGTGTATCGATGTCCGAAAAGGTAACGGAGCCTTCGTACGGATGGTTCTCGTCAAAATAAACGGAATCGATATATTTCGTTGTATAACCGGAATAGCCTTCGATGGTCAGTCCGTTCTTACCGTAGCCATATAAACGGGTAATCCGTTCCATGTCGTGACTTTTTCGCGTAATGCCGGCGAGATTTTTACGGTATCTTACGGACGCGCCCCGATTCGCCCCCGCCCGCGTCGTTAACGTAATTTCGTAGTTATCGTATTCGAGGTCGGCTTCAAACGTAGTTCGGACGTATTCGAGCGCCGCGTTTTTCCGTACCTCGCCGAAATCCCATACGTCCTGTGCCGTGAATGAACCGGAAATCGCCATCGTAAACGGCGTGTTATTACCGATTTGCGTAAGTAGCGAAGCCGGCGAAACGGATGCGGCAAAGTCCGTGTACGAATCGAGGTAATATCGTCCGAGCTCGAACGCGACGTGATGCGCCTCGACCTGTTTATATACGCGGGCGCCCGACCGAATTTCCGATACGGACTTGATGACGAAACGCTGACCGGCGGCTGCATCAGATACGTTATCGGGCATTACGATGTGATTACGTTCGATCAGCGCCCCATAACGTTCATCGTCGTCGGGCAGTCGCGGATACGTAAAGGTAACGTAATAGTGACCGTTTAGCCGCTGCTTAATGAGTACGTTCATGGCGGCGGGCAGGCGGTGAACGGCGTTGCTGCCGACGTAGGTTTCGAGTGTTAACGATTGATTCGGCAAATAACGTCCTCCTTTCGTTGGGTATGCGAAAAAGACGCTACGGAGTGGCAGCGTCCTATCGTTTAGTAAACAGTTTGGTCCGTATGTTCAACAATCAATTGCCCCAACATACTCATTTGCTTTAGCGTGATTATAAGCTTGTACGTGATAGTTAGGCGTTGTATCAGTTGATACATCAGGTACAAAGATATAGTGCCTAGTAGTGATTAGATGTTTTTTTGAGTTATCTGTATAAATAGACAAAGTATAGTTAATACGATCTTTATTACCACTTAATTGACTTATGACAATATAAGCATCTTCAACATCTACACTTTTAACGATCTCTTTTACTAAAGATGGATCGTTATCTTTTAAGAATTCGAAAGTTTCTTGAAAATCTTCGTCATATTGTAAATCGTGATTGCGATACACTAACTCAATAGTAACTGTTTTTGTTATAGCCATACCAAGCTCCCTCCCTAACTGTGTAAGTAATATATTTCAATGTTACAAGTTCCATCTAATGCAGCTCCAGTGCTTTGAAAGAAACGGAAACGAATACGATCATTTGCATTTAAACGCATAATCCGATCAAACTTAAAACTTTCTGCATTTGATGTTTCTCCACTATAACTGTCTATATTACTAGAGTTTCTCTGAATTGCTAGGATTTTCAATCCTGTTCCTGCGGATAAACTTGCATCTACATGAATACTATATAATCCAGATTCACCTACATAAATATGATTGTCTTCTTTTTGTTCAAATCCTACAGATGCACTTGCTGAGAATTGCGGATAAATTGATGTGCTGTTGGAGATACTATCACTATACGTTCCAATGAACCTATTTTTTTGTTTGTTCCTTTCTGTCAATAAAAGTGGCGTGAGTAAATTGCTATTTTCTAAATTGGCAGTATCACTAGTTGTAATTAGATTATCAACATTAGATGATGTAACATTAATTGTGTTGTTCGTAGATGAAAGATTAGGATTTTGAACATGTACTGCGGTTTTGGTCAATCCCTCATCATCAACGGAGTCGTAATCATTATTTTGTACAGATACGTTAACGATGCTGGATTTAGCGTTATTCACATACACACCACAAGAGCCATTATTGTAATAAGAATTTCTGCCGCATCTATCAACTGTTCCAGTAATGTTCGCTCCGAAGGTCGAACTTAAAAACACACCATGCCGATTCGATGCAAGGACATTAAAACCAGCAAGGACAACGTTTTTACCAGCTATGCGTATTCCATCGCAATCTACATTCTGTGCCAATTGGTAATCCTCGTTATTGCCTGACATCCAAGCATAAATGGATGATGCGTTTGTATTACCGCCTTGGAAATTAAATCCCTCTCGATAAGTGACGCCTGCCTGACAATTAGACAAATTACAATCAGCCCCAACAACAATTCCATAGCCGCCAGAACCTCTAACTTGCACGTTGCTAGCTTGATTAACATCACCTAAAAGTATTCCGTCTCCTTTTGTGCCTTTAACCAACACATTGTCAATAGTGCATCCTTTTGCACCGGTGCTCAAGGATATTCCACGAGAATTAAGCAAGTCTTCATCGTTCAATTGTAAATTACCTTCGATTGTTAAACCTGAAATTTTAACGTACTTACTATTTCTTACTTGAATGACATGTGCAGTTGATTCTTCCGATAATTTTAATATCGCGTCTTTATGCCCTTCGAATATCAAGTAGTCGCATTCTTCAATTAATATCCCGTCATGCTCATAGACACCCGAATAAAAATATACACGATTACGACCCGAAGATTTCGCTTCGGCTATTGCACGATGTATGGCGTCTGTCCAATTTGATTCGCCATCTTGAAGCTTAGGTATTATCGCAATATCCGCCAACTGTGCATCAAGTCCGTTTAGTCTGTCGCCGAGTACCGGAGCATCACCGCGCGCATCCACTATCTCCGTATTATCGTCGCCCGCCTGCGAAACTATCGTATCGACACGTTGTTTAAGCTTATCAACCGCCTGCTTAACGTTCGCCGCCCCGCTCACATCGCCACTATACGTAATTGCATCCGCCCCGTGCGCTGCATCCGACGCTTTATGTGACGTAATCTCTGCGTTAACCTTCGTTACGTTTGCGTTAACTTTCGGGTACATTTCCCGTAACGTCATATCACCCGTTAATTGCGTAATTTCCGCCATCAGTCGCTCCCCTTCCGTAACTATTGTTATATCGTCTTATAAATATCTCGAACGAAACCCGAAACTCACCGTACAATTAAGCGCCGTTCCTCCGATGCTAACCGTATTCTCGCCGGGCGTTAACGTCACGAAACCGCCCGTTATATTGCCGAGTACCGACACTCCGTCAATCGTAGCTGTTTCACGGACACAGTCGATGATTAACGTTTTACTACTCGCCGCCGTGTTATACGTCATACCGGCAACAGATACGGTCGACCAACTTCCGCTAATCGTAATAATCGGGCGGACGTCTTCGTATCCCCAGTTGTTGACCGTTACCGTTTGCGGAGACGTCACATTGAACGACCACGCGTCGTCTAACGTAATATCTTCGTCTAGTAAAATATCCGAATCTAGTACGATATCTAGCGAATCCGTTTTCGAATATGCGTAAGGATCGGACGCCTTGAACGTGATACGGAACTCGCCGTATTTGCCGATTTGTTCCGCGGCGAGCGTTCCCGTCATCTTCGCGGTAAAATAACGGTCGGGCATGTCGCTAAACGTTAACTCGCCCGCCCCATTCGGTTTCAGCCACGATAATATTTGCGACTGCCTCCGCTTAAACTGCGTATCGTTCGGATCAATATCGAATACGACTTCGATTTCACGCTTACCGAGTTCGGTTCCGTAATCGATAACGCCGTCGCGTCCGGCAACGGTATCTTCGTATTCTCGAAGCTGCGGACTGCCGACGTTATAGCGGAGTAGGCGCCCGCCAAACTCCGTCACGTCACGTCCTTTGTACGTAAAGCTGTATGTCATCCGTCGCCTACTCCCCTTTCGTAAATTGCTGACGTACGAGATCAGCCGCTAACTCGTTGCCTGTACGTCCATATGCTGTAATATCTATCGTATCCTCGACGGTTGCCTCGCCGATTTCAAGTCCGACGACCTTTTCGATTTCGATGTTAACGACATTTCCGCCGCCGCGCGCGTCTAATAACGAACGTAATTGTCCCGGATTGAACACGTATTCCGTATCACGTAAGATTGCCGCAATTTCGTCCGGCATTAAGCGGTCGCCAACGCTAAACGTCTGCCCTGTTTCTCCGTCGCGTCCCGTATGAAATAACGGCAATCCGTCCGCGCCGAACCATTTGCCGGAGCCACTGTTATATGTTGCGTTAATCGATTGTCCGAGCCGTTGATTCTCCGCCGCTAACAACTCGCGGGTACTCGTATCCGCTGTTTTCCACGCCTTACTATTCGCGGACATTTGCGCAATGACTGCCGAGTTCCCGACGGCCGCCGCCGAATCTTGTAACGCCGCCATTTCCGTCTGAAACTTGACCATTTCCGCTATTATCTGCTGATTCGTCGTAACAAAGGCTTTTAACCGGGCATCCTCCGTTAATTGGTACATCGCAATCATATCGCCGTTAAAGTTGTCCGCCGCCGCTTTAATATCGTCGTACCACGATTCGATATCCGCCTTCTGTTCGTCTAAGCTGTCAAGCTTAGTGTCACGTTCGTCTTCGAGTGCCTGCTTCTGATCCTCAACGTCCATCTTGCGTAGCCGTTCGAGTAAATCGGCGTATTGCTTCTTACCTTTTTCCGACGTAGCATAACGGTATTTCTCCGCTTCGGCTTCGATTTCCGCCCGCTCGCGGCCCCGTTCGGATTCGTCGATACTACGTAGCAGCGATTCGTAGTGCTTCTCGACCGCTTTCCTACGTTCATCTAACGCTTTAAGCTCGGCGTTCTTCAAATCCTCGATCGCCTTTAACGAATCCTTAACGTGATCTTTCTGTTGGTCAGCGATTTCCTTCGCTAACTTTTCGTCTTGTTTGCGTAAATCCATGCGGGCACCGTACATTTCCTTATCCGCGCGTTTATAGTAGTCGGAATCCTTCGAATAACGGTTACGTACGCGGGTCCACGCATCAAGCTGCATCTGCGCAATCTCCGCTTCGGTTGCGCCGGCTTCCGTCATTTCGCGGGTCTTCTTTTCGATCCACTCGACGGACGCCTGGAAACGGTCACGCTCCGCTTTTTCCGCAGCCTTCGCTTCCTCTTCCGCTTTCTTTTTCGCCGCTTTCGCGTCTTCGTCCGCCTTCTTCTTCGCTTCCTTTTCGGCTTGCTCCGCTTTTTTCTTCGCGTCGGCATCCATTTGTTCGCGGATTTTATAAATGCGGACTTCCGCGTCCATACGAATGTCTTCGTACTGACCGTGCCGTTCGAGCAGCCGTTCGAGCGCGGCAATTTCCTGCTCTTCCGACATTTGATTGAGGTCGCGTTTATACTGGATATACTTTAACGATTCACGATACGATTCCTCCGCGATTTCCTCGGCCGTTTTTTCCTTCGTCGTTTTCGTTTTCGACTTCTTTTCCTTGCCGGGTTCGGTGTACGACTTAGTCTCGGAACTTGTGCTTCCGGCCAATGCTCGCCAGTCTGTATCGAAAACCGCTAGGTCATTACGAAGTTTGTTGACCTCACCGCGTCGATTAGCGACTTCTTCTTTCGCACCAGGTATCTGATAACGAGCCGCCGCAACCTCTCCGAAAGTTGGCGAGTTGAGTATGTGTCCGGTTTGTAAGATATCGTTAAAATGCGGATTCGTGCTTTTTATTTCCGGCACGGTGATCTCTTGCGAATATGCATTTGCCACCGCTTCTAACGCGGTCAACTGGTTCTCCGCCGAAGTCAACGCAGCCTCTGCCGTCGCCAATAACGCGTCCGTCTTCGCACGCTCTCCGGCAATCAAAATGTCGACCGATTCCGATTCAGCCGCAATTAAGTCGCGAATTAACGATTCATTCACAATAAGCAAGCGCCCTTGCTCGTCCATTTCCGCATGTAGCTCCGGATAGTTTTCGGTAAGTTTACGTACGATCGACGTTAACTCGTCCGATTGTTCCTTCGTTAGTTCCGTTTGCGACGTTAACTCGCGGTATCGATCTGCAAGCTTTTCCGTTTCGGAGACGGCGTCTTCTTGTGCGGCGATTTGACTTAGCGTTTCGTTACGAAGCTCGCGGAGTGCCGGCGTAGATGCTTCGATTTCTTCGCGCATACGAGCAAGCTTTTCCGTGCCTTCTTCTTCCGTAGTAATACCGAGCGCTTCCAGTGCATCTTTAACTTCCGAAAGTTCTTCCGATAACGCGCGCTGCACCGGTATTGCAGCTTTCGCTTCTTCCGTCATACCTCCGTTAAAATTCGGCAAGGCGTTCATTTCTTCGATGATCTCGGCTTGACGTTCGAGTAAACGGTTTAGTTCGTCATAATCCGCCTGCAGCTTTTTCAAATCATCGACCGTACGATTTAGCGGTGATTCGTTTAACTTTTCGTTAAGCTCCTCTTGGCTTTTCGCAAATTGCCACGTCGATTCCGTTGCCGCATCCGCTGCCACCGAATACGCGGATAAGCCCGTAGCGATTGCGCTCACTCCGAGTAAAAACCATCCTGCCGGTCCTAACGAAATCTTTAACGCATCGACTGCGAACTTTAACGCGGTGACTACGGTTATTGCCGTCGTAAGTACCGCTGTCAGTCCGGTAATCGCGAATCCTGCCGCCGTCGCGCCTGCTACTACGTCTTTATTTACGGATGCCCAATCCGTAAAACGTTGGATAAGCGGCGTAATCTCTTCTGTAATTCCTTGTACGATCGGCAAAAACGCCTCGCCAAGTTCAACGCGTGCTTCTTCAATCGATTTCTTAAACGAGTTGTTCGTACCCGTATAACCTTCGAGCGCCGCGTCCGCATTGCCCGCGAAAATACCGGCTTCCTGCATCATTCCGTTATATGCCGCCTGCGCCTTGCCTGCGTCCGTCAACTTATCCGCCGTGGTGCCGAGTGACTTCGCAAATTTGTCGTGCATAACGGATAGATTCGTTGTGATACCGGCTGCGTCCGTTAACGTAGAGTTGCCGGATTTGATACCTTGCATCGCAACTACGACAGCCTCGCCCCACTCGTAATGAGCCTCGCGATTGTACGCCGCCGCGTCCGTTAACGTATTAATAAGCGCAATCGTTTGATCGAGATCATAGCCAGTAGCTAGTCCCGTTTTGATCGCCGTCGCCGCTTCGGTTAACGATAAGATACCTCGGTTCGCGAGTTCTTCCGTTGCCGCCGTTACTTTTCCGACGTCCTGTCCGAGTGCCGCTGCAACTTGCTTAACGCCGGATAACGCATTGCCGAGTTTGTTCGCTTCGTCAACAAGTGTCGTTACCGTTTTTGCGATACCTGCTGCCGCCGCACCGGCTCCTAGCGCTGTTAATGCAGATTTAAGACCGCCGAACGAACTCTCCGCCTTATCCGTCGCGACTTCCGTTTGGTTCAGACTATCTTCGAGTTCCCACATTTCGCGCGCTGTCCGGTCCGACGTTTTAGTCAAGCTAATAAGCGATGCTTCAAGGCTTAGTATTTTCGCCTCTAGTTTCGTTTTCTTATCTTCCTCAAACGTTGCAGCATACGCTTCTTTTAGCGTCTTCAACGTCTTCTTCTGATTTTCTATACGAGCGTTGACGTTATCTAGCGTTTTGCCGAGTTCATCAAGCTGCTTGCGTTTTTCCGCGGCTTCCTTGATTGAATCGCCGAACTCTTTCATACCTTTACTCGATTCCTTCGCCTTACTCGCCGTCTGCGTCAATTCCGTCCGAATCTCCGTCATCTTACGCTTGCCGTCCGCTATATCAACGACAAATCCCGCGCGTATCGAACCTACGTCTGTTGCTGATCCACCTCCGATTGCCATACGTTACCTCCTTCCGATTTTATTTCGTAAACTATCAAGTCCGCTCCGGTCTAAGCGCTCTGCTTCCGGCTTTGCGGTTCCATCCACGAATAATCCTTCGCGTAGCGTGTTTAGGTATCGTTCGTACACGTCCTTATCCGTCGTCTGCGCTACGGTTAAACTTTGCAACGTAACTAACCGTTCCTCTGCGATTTCATGCGATTTATAGCGTAGTAACAACGGGATATCAACGAGGTAATATTCCGTTTCGAGTGCGCGCTGCGTTACTCCAAGCTTAATCGCCGCGTGCATCAGCCATTCGTCAAACGTTAATTGCCGTCCGCTACCGCCGTTCCCAGTCTTGTCGGATTGATTGCGGATAGGACGGCGCGGAAGTTTTTTAGCGTAGCCGCCAAGTCGTTACGTTCGAGCGTTCGGACGATAAACGTAGTGATTTCGTCAATGCCGGCATTCTCTCGAATGTAGTCCGCGTCAATATCTGCGAGGACACTGATTACGTCTACGATTTCGTCGAGCGCAATGTCGATGCCGATTAGTGCCGTCGAGATTATCGTTCCGTCGCCGCGTGCTGCCATAATACGGGCGATAACTTGCGGTAAGGTTTCGATGCGTCCGAATAGCAATTTATACTTTGCCGGCGTTAGCTTCGGAATCTCTACGAGTTTATCGCCGAGAAATACGGAATTGTCCGAGTTCCCGCCGCCTGATTTATTAAATAAACGTGATAACACGATAATGTTCGCCTCCATGTACGAAAGAAGATAGCGGCAATACACCGCTATCTCTGTCCGTTATATAGTTTTATTCTTCGCCGACTGCTGCTACCGCGGTCATGTCGCCGAATGAGATAAGTCCTTTTACTGAATCCTCGAATGCTCGGAATGTTACGTTTGTTACGAGTTCACCGTCGTAAGTGTACGAATAATTCAGATTCGTTTGCGCCGCCGCTTTGTGTAACGTAATAGTATCGTTAGCCGTCGCACTAGAATCGAGCGGCTCGAGTTTGACTGTTTTTGCGTACTGGAACAAACGTTCAACTTTCGCAGCCGATACGTCTACACGTTTTTTCGAGCTGTCCGTTCCGTCCGTTACGAGTACTGCGCCAGGAATGATTTTCGCCAACTTCGTCAAGTCGTATTCGACTAGCGGTACTTGAATTGTCGCTTGACGTCCGGTAATAATTACGTCAGCCGGTGATGTACCGAGTTGATCCACGTTAATATCACGAGTTGTTTCTTCGTACGTTAGTGTGACGCCACCTTGCGTCTGTTCGAATACTACCGGCGATGATCCGCCAACATCGAACGTTACTTTGCACGGACCTAGTTTAATTTTCGTTGCGTCTACTGCCATTAATAAATTCCTCCTCAACGCAAATAAACCGCCAAGCCTACGGCTCAACGGGTACATTACGTTTATTATTTTGTTTGTCCTGCGATTAACGTTAATACGAAATTGATACTGTATAGAAAGCGTCCGCTCTCGTCTTGTCCGAGATATAACGGCGCCGACTGCTCTCCGAACGATGACGATATCTTCTGTGTGCCAATAGCGAAGTTTGTCCGCTTATGGAACGCATTATATACCGCCCATGCCTTCGTTTCAGCGGTAGGCGCCGATTTCGCCCGCAATACGATTTGAAGCGTAGGCTTCCGCTTATCCGTCCATTGATCCGGAGCGAATCCGCCATGCACACGAACATAACCGGAATCATCCGCCGCGTTCGACGTAAATTCGTTCGCGTACCACGTATACGGAACCGCCGTGTTAACCGCCGTCCTTACGTCATTTATCAGCACTATTTCACCGCCCTTGCTATTGCGTTAGCCACTCGCCGCTGATACGTTGCCGCGTTCTTTTTCAACGGTTCCGATAGAAACTTCGGACGCGTGCCGTGCGTCGTCGGATTCTTAAAGCCGTCCATTTCGTGGACTTTAAGCGCATAATTATACCGTCCGTTACCGTTATCCTCTACCGCCGAATAGTAGACCGCACCGCTTACCGCCGTTCCGTCCGATACCGTTTCCTGCCACGCCGAATTACGGAGCGTCGCTTTATCGAGTGGCGCGATGTCCGTACTTTCCGCAAGTAAATCGTCCATGCAATCGCCCATTTCACGCACCGCTGCCGCTTCAATTTCCGTCAGCTTACGTTCAAATCCCGCCAACACTTCGCTAAAATCAAATTCGACGCCACTCATACGTACACCACCGTTAGTATCGCCTTACCGTTTAACCACCGTTTCCTCGCGACATTGTGCGGCTTATATCGAGTTGTTTTTCCGCTTTCGTCGGTATAGGAAAATTCGTGGTTAACGGTCACATTTGCGAATTTATCGAGATATATTTGAGCGGACGAAACGACTTCGTCTCCGTGCTGATTACGGATACGCTGCGTTTCTTCTTGATAGCGACAACGGAGTGTAAATGAGGCGGGCGGCGGCGACGGATTCCACGGATCAGCGGACGTATCGGATGCTGGCGGATGTACGGTAACGGTCTGACGTAAAGGTACCCATGCCATACGTCATATCACCATCCCTTCCGTCATAAGACTGTCCATTTCACGGCGCGGCGACTAAGTTTTACTCCGCCGTTCGCTTCCGAAATCAAATCGAGCACCGTATCGCTAATCCACGCATCAAGTCCGGACTTCGCCCAATCCTTGAACGTAAAATTCGCAACACCCGTCAATCCGAACGCCGCCACGCCTTGCTGCTGCAATTTATTCGTGTCGTTAAACGCGATTGCTAATTCGTTTGCGTATTCGTATACCGCCGCGTCCGGTATCGTATATTGAGTGTACTTGGTCGTGAGCTTGCGAGATGCGACGTTAATTATCCGTTGTTTTTTCGCCTCGTCAGCGTCAGACCAGTCGTCATTATCGATACAATTTGCGTTGATATACGTATCTGCATCCGTTATATTTACCGCCATATTCGTACACCTCCGTTATTTTGCGGAGGCTTTCGGTTTACTGGCGGGCTTCACCGATTGTACCTCCGGTTGTTTCGTTTCTTTCTTCGGTTCCGGCTCGGACACCTTCGTAATCCACGTCGGCACAAGCGAATCGAGTACCGCGACTTCTTCGGCTTTGTCCGTAGAATAGTCACCGTGTACATCGAATCGAATTACGTCAGCTCCGTATTTCACTTCGTATCCTGCCGCTGCTTTATATGCGTGCATATTACACCTCCAATGCTGCGATACGTCCGGCAAGTTCGGCGAGCACCGCTTGTACGTTTGTGGCTGTCACACCGTCGATTGCTGATACGGAGATATCCGACGCTTTACCGCTTTGTAAGCCTTGTACGATATCGCCGAGCTTAACGTCGTTCGATACCGGATTCATCATATTGATACGTTGTTTGTCTTTATCTGAAATTGGCAATCCGCTCACTCCTTCGTATAAAAGATAAAGGGACCGCGAGGCCCCTTGTTATTACGATACAGACGTGGAAATATTCTCGATGATCGCGATTTTCTCTTTCGGATTCTTAACCGTTACGCCGTACTCACCGCGAATCTGACGAGCAACGTAGTCCGCACCAGGAACGGAAGCGTCGACGTCGTAAAGGGCACGTCCAGCAAGCGGGTTGATTTTAAGAATGTCGCGGTCAAATAGCGCGATTTTATTTTTCGGGAAGTTCGGATCGATAACGATAGTCGCTACGCTACCGCCTACGATATCGGACACGAACGTTTGAATACGGTGCCCAGTCGCACCGTCTACGCGCTCGGTACGGATAGTGTCGCCGGCAAGCTTCGAGATTTGACGCGCGCCCGCTGTATTCGTAAGGATTGTATTAGCGGAACCGCCACGTTTTAGCACTTCTTCAAGCGCATCGTTTAAGTCTTTCGCGCCTACTTCTGCGCCTGACAAGTTCTTTTTGTACGAACCGCCTTTATCCGCGAAGTACAATAGACCGCCCGTCATACCCGGCGTATTTTTACCGCCTTGAACACGACGACCGTAGATTAGCCAATCGTTAAGCTCGCGCGCTGCTTCTTTCAGACGAAGCTGTACTTGATAATCTAGTTCGTTCGTTACGTTGTACGTATTAACCGCCATTTGAGTACCGGAAACCGCCGCATAACGTTCGATGATTTGCGTGTAGTTGTAATCTGTGTAGCGGTCGTGGCTTTCGTCAGAACCGATACCCGCGCCTTGTAACTGCGGACGTGCTACGATACGGATTTCTGCACCGTCAACCGCCGATGCTGCATTTGTTGTGTCGAATCCACGAACAACAGTCAATGTATCGCCGGCAATTGCTGTTATCTTAATGTACTCCTCGCCGATTACCGCAATAGCGTTAACGCGGAACTTAGCGCCATCGCCTTCCGCAACGTCGATTGAAGTAGTGGAGTTGTTGATTGCACCGTCAAGATTAGCGCGGTTCGAATTAAGGTTGTCGGACATCCACTCGTACTTCGTTTGTGACAGCGGCGTGCCGTCAATGCCGACTAGACCGAGCAACGTCGGTGAATCCTCGATAATTAGTGAGATACCTGCTTCTAATTGACGGACTTGATCCTGAAAATCATAAGTTAATGCTGGCATTTAATTTCCCCCTTGAAATTGGTTTAAAATATAAAAAGCCGACCACTTTTTGAGTGATTGGCTAATTATTTTAGATTAGTTAATTTATTGGATAATTCGATAACCTTGCTGAAATCCTTACGTTTCTTAGCGTCTTCTAATTGTGCCGTTAACGTTTTACGCTCGTCGTCTTTCGGATTGTTCGCACCGCCGATTTGCTTCGGTTCCTTCGGCTCTTTTACGTCGATAAGATACGGTTTGCTCTCGATAAGCTTCGTGACCGCTTCCGCTAATCCTATAACGTCGCCGTTTTCATCAACGGTAATTCCCGTCTTATCGACGAGTAAGAACGCGTCGTCTAACGCATCTTTACGAATATTTGCGCCTGCCGCAGCTAGTTTAAACTCCGCTTTAATCGCACGCTGATTTGCCGCCGATAACGCTTGTTCGCGTTGCTGTTCGGCTTCCTCCGCTTTCTTTTTCGCCGCGTCTAACTCCGCTTGGATACGTTCCTGTTCGGACATTTGCGCCTTTTTACGTTCTTCTTCTTGCGCTTCGTATTCGGATAACTTCGTTTTCAAGTCGTCATAATCGGCATATTGACGCTTAACTTGACCTTTCGACTTCGCAATTAACGCGTCGAGTTCTTCTTGTGTCATCGTTACCGTTTTAGGCTCCGGACTTGGCGTAGGTTCCGCCGGTTCCGGCTCAGGCTCCGCAAACAACTGGATATTCAACGGTAATACGTATTTATTTCGTGATTCCTTCGTTAACATTTCGTTACCTCTGCCGATTAACGTCCGTCGACGATATATTCCGCTTAGTTTAACGACATAGCGTGTGGTCAGGCTTACGTCTATGCAACATCTTTTTCACTATCGCTACATTCCGGTATTTCTTTTCTAATAGTTTCAATCATTTGTATACTTGGTTTTGATCGCCTATTTCTGTCGTAATAACCTTCGACGTAGTTTCTAAAAATCTCGAACTTACGAGCTAACCTAAAATTCGTATCAGTGTTTCTGTACATTAAAAAACACCAACGCAATGCGTCGGCGTTTGCCTTTGTACGTAAGATGTACATAACCTCTTTACTTCCGGACGTTCCTGGAGGCCTCTCGATAATAGTGGTGTTAATATCATATTCGTACAGTCTAGCCTGTACAGCCGGTAAGAATTGAGGTGATGCGGAGAATATACTTACCGTAAGGTCGTTCCACCGCTTTCCGTGTTTGAGGTTGCCGTCTCCTTCGGTTACACCTCTCATAAAGTCCCAAAAGTAATCAGTAGGCAAGTCATCGGGATAACTAGTTGTAAATGTTTTGTTAAACAAGGGCATACCTAAATTCCCTAAATCATTTACCATATCGCGCCTACATACCCTTAAATAATAACTTTCCCTTCCGTCCTCTAACTTCGTATGATATATGTTCCCATCAAACTGCAACTTATCTCTTATTTTTTCTAGGACATCTTTATCGATGTGCTTTAGTTGCAACTTTATTTGTCCAGTCTTACTAGAAACGCTACCATCTGTCAGTAACCAACCATAAACCCAAGCAACGTCTCTGCCCCACTCCTTAAAGAAGTCGTCATTTACATTAGTAACACGAATAATAATACCTCCTTGAACACAAAAAGAGCGACGAATGGTTTCATCACTCTTTTGGTTCTCGTATTGGTAATACTACATGCTTACAATTAGGCATCTTATCTATGATTTCTCATAGGATCGGACTATCCCACAATCTCATAAGAGATTCCGCTATTATAGTCTCTGCACGTCCCTATCTACTTTGTGATTACGCTATGCGTGGATAGGTTTCGCTCACGGTTGCCGTCGTCTTTACGTTACGGGTTCCCTGAATTTAAGCGGTTATTCGATATACGTCACCGTATAAAGCCACCCTAATGTTGATGGAATATTTCGTTACGCGGTAAATCGCCAATATACGGATAATCTCCGTCGGCGTCCGGCGTCAGCTTAACGATTGTACCTTCGTACTTTCGGCAAGCGTCCGTCGCGCCATGCGATGATATCCGCCCATACATAACGCCGCGGCTGATTGCTTCGTTAATCCTTACGTCACGAGCGGTAGCCGCCGTTTTCGTCCGTACGACCATATCGACATATACTTCCGGCTTCCATCGGCGACCGGCTGCGTCAACAATGCCGGTTTCGACCGCCTTACCGAGTTCCGCCCGCATGTTGGACAGAATGTCCCGGCTAATCGTCTTCCGCCCGTTAATGCCTGCCGACATATTCGCCCGCATCGAATCCGCGGTAACTTTACGGACGGTGCTTCGGACGCGCCGGTCGATATTCTGCGTTACCGCGAGTAAATCCGCTTGCGTATCGGCGACTACTGCGTTAACATACGTCTGATTCATGCGGCTGAGCGTCATAATCTTGCGTGCTTCGGCGATTGATTCCGCGGCACCTACGGCAACGATCGTCTCTGCAACGGACTGCCGTGCGACTTCCGGTATGTGTTCCGCAACCCATTCCGCAGCTTCTTCGTTAAGATTCGCAAGAATCTCGGCAACCTCCCGTAATGCGGCGTCCGTTACCGCCCGCGACATATCCGTCAAGTCCATCGATAATAACTCGGCTCGGATACGTTTAACTGCGTCTTTGTACGCTTTGACTAACGTTTCGATATCGCGCTCGGTCATTACGCATCAGCTCCTACGTCGCGATTAAAAACGGAACCGTCAACGAATGCCGCCGCCTTTTCTTCCGCCTCAATCCGCTTGGCGATTTCCTCCGCCTGCATATCGTCTAACGAATCCATACGTTTTATAGCGGATTTAGCGTCGAGCGTTGGCTTATTACCGGTACGAATTTGATAGATTTCCGCTTCTTCCTTCTCATTACGAGGAATACCGTCGCGCCAGTTAATTTTCGGATACACCGGATCGTATGGCGTGAACCCCTCGACGCCATCGTTCGCAAAGTTTTCGAGTTCCATCGCCGTCCACAGTGCGTCGCGGAGGGCTTTATCAACGGGCGTTCTAGTACGTTTAACTTTCGAAAGAATCGGCATAAACCGCGCTTTGATCGCCGCGCCGTCCGTATGTGATGTGCCGGAACCGCCTTTATCTGCACCGGCTACGACTGTTCCGAATAGCCATTGCGGTGTTTCGGATTGTACGAATACTAGCGATAGGAGCATGTCGAGCTCCTTAAATGCCGCCTCTAATTCGCCGGACCACGTCATATAGCCGGGAACGACGTCCTCTTTACCGACCGGAATATACTTACCGCCCCAACGTACCGCATTACCGCTACTATCATCGTCGTCTCCGATGTCCTCCGGCCCATATGCGATAGGGTCCGCGTGCTTCCACAGGATATAGTCGATTTGTACGATGCGGTCGTTAATCGCCGCTAGTATCGATTCAAGCTTTTCGATACCGCCGATTCCTCGCCAATCGTCATCGACCGATTTGTACGGAATATGAAATACGAGCGGACGGTTAACGCCTGTTGCAACAATGTCTTCGTCGCGGCCCGTCGGTACTTGTTCGCCGATAAGGTACGTAGGAATCGGAACACCGTACTGCGCATTAACGCCTTTGTCGTGCGCTTGATAACGCTCATATATGATATATCCCGGCAAATGTCGCTCAACGTTCAGATACGATACTTCGTCTTTTCCGTCTGGGATATGTTCGATATATGCGATATTTACCGCTTTGAATTTCTTTCGAGTTCCGCGCGCCAATTCCGGAAAGACGTACGAAGCATCTACCGCTTCGATAATCGGCTCCGGCTCCGGCTGTTCATACGGAAGTCCTGCGTCAATTACCGCCGACATATCTTGCCGCGCCGCATAATACGTTTTAATCCACGAATCGCCGCGGATGCCGGCAGATACGACTAATTCGTGAACAAGCTGCGGAATATCGTTCTCTTCGACGATACTATTAAGCGCCTGCTGTTCCGCCGTGTCGTCGCGCTCGCCGGATTCGAACGTTGGCGGGTCGCCTACCATTAAATCGGCGGGCTTGGTTACGATAACGTCTACCAAGTTAACCGCGATATATAATTTCGCAAGTTGAGCGGCGGCCGGCGTGTCTTTTAACAATTCCGAAGCCCGCTCGTATACTTCGTATAACTTACCGTCGAATATCTTGCGCATACGTTTATATGTGGCGAGCCGTTCGATATCGGAATCGGGCGGAAAGTGTGCGCCTGGTTGGAATAACTTCGTCAATTAACGTCCTCCTTTCAGACTTACGTCTAATGTTTATTTATAAAATAGTGCCGGTTTATTGCGTACTGTTTTCTTCGCTCGCGATACGTGTTCGACCGCAAGTTGAAGGGCATCCACGGAATCCACGAAGTCGCCGTGAGGGTATTGCGCCATTTGATCGAGTAACATGCGGTGCCCTTCGTTAAACACTAACGTTTTATTATGGCATAGCGGTTCTAACGATTCGATACGTTCTTCTTTCGATGATTTATACGACTTCACATCGTTAATACGCGTTCGTGCTACGCCTGCTTTCCGCGCCGCCTCTTGTAACTGACGGTAAAATTCGTGTTGAGCGTTAATCGTTTCGACACTAAATATATGATGGCGCCACTCCCGCATTTTCTCGACGATTAAGTCGATGTATACGTGTGCCGGCTCTTTCGATGCGTACTCGTCTAACACGAATATGTGTCCGGTTTTTTCGTAGCGACCAACGGTTAATACGGCGTTATAACAGCTTCGTGCGTTTTTACCGAGCGCAATATCCCACGCGCCGCTAATCGTTAATTCATCGACTGGTATTCGTAATTCGCCATAACGGATATAGCGCCGCCCGCCATCGTATTCATAACGGTAATATGCGTATTGGTCCGGGAAGAAGAACTGCTCGTCTTCACTAAACGCCAAGTTACGAAACTCCGAATTGTATGCGCGTGTTCCCATATTGAACTTTTCGTGCATTAACGCCCGATATGTCCAACGCCACGGCCACGCAAGCTCCACGCCGGCTTCGAGTTGTTCGTGGTTAGCTTCGTAAAACTCGTCTACTTCCGCCATTGTGTCGGAACGTCCGTATATTTCGAGATATTGCTCCCACAACGCCGGATTGCTTGGCTCCGATATGACCGCACCATGAAACGAAGATTTGAAATCTTTACGTTTGAGTACGTGATTAAGTAGGCCGGTTGCCGATACCATCGTACCAACGAGAATAATAGCGGTGCTTTTTGTACCAATCGGTACGACAACCGAGTTAAACCAATGCACTAGCTTTTCGCGGGCTTCCTTCGTTCCTTCGTTGTTTGTTGACGACGGGTCATCGACAATAACGAGATCAGGACGATAAGAACCGTGACGTTTACCGCGGAGTTGTTTACCGGACGATGACGCCTCGACTAACGTATTACTCGACGTAATAAACGCTTCCTCATTGTCCTTTTCGTTAAGGTTGTTACGTTCGTATAATAATTCGCCGAAGTCCTCGCGGAGTTTAGCGTTATACTTCAATTGCTTGTTGATCCATCCGATAAGCTTCTTACTCAACGTATCGGTTTCGGATATTACGAGAATATAGCGGCGTTTACGGAATACCACTTGATGCAGCGGAAAGCTATTCGAGAACATACCGGATTTCGAATGTCCCCTTGCGGCGGCTATCGCTAAACGGGCGTTCCGTTCCGTGTGATCTACGTAATCACATAAGTCGAAAAATTCCCGGTGAATCGGCGCGATGCGGTCGAGTGGATCGTGTAAAGTACCATCATCGGCGTGTCGGATAATATTATCTTCGTTATCTGCGTTGCCGCCGTCGGAAAGGTATTCGTACGTAAAATAAGCAACGTCGTTTTCCGCTTTATGGATACGGACGGCACGTTTCAACTCCGCTACCGTCTCGCGATATTGTTCGACGTGATATTCCGTGCCGAGCTTCGCTTGGATTAGCTTACGTAGCTTATCCGCACGGTCGCGGAGTAACGTTAATCTCTCGCCACGCTCCGTCCGGTCAAGCCAACGCCCATCAACGTACATTACGAATCAACTCCGTCAGTACCGTCCACATCCGCCAGGATATCGTCCAGCTCGGCGAGTTCAGCCGCTAGCTCTTCGTTCGATTTCGGCGCCGCGCTTCCGCCTGTTACGTCAATTTCCGCTTTCGCCGTGATTAAGCCTTCGCGTTTCATAAACAAGTCGATAGCCTTAACGGACGGCTGCCCGCTATCGATAAGCTGCATCAAACGTTTGTATACGATTGCCCGCTTACCGGATAGATAATCGTCGGCTATTGCGTTCATATACTCGATAAACGCTCGATTCTGCGTCCGCCATTCGTACAGTGTATTGCGTGTAACTCCGGCTTCCTTCGCAATGTCTTCGAATCCCCTGCGCTCGGCTTCCGGACTAAATTCGCGTTCGACACATGCGAGCGCCGCCGCCCGTTGCCGCCCGTCCAATTTCGCCGCTAGTTTCTCCCGTTGTTTTGGCGTCATATTAGCGTTCCTCCTTCGTTATAGTGTGTTTATACTATTCCGCCACTAGGACGGGTATTTTGCCGTGTCCGCAACGTGTAAAACCATATGTGTATACGGAAGGTTATCGTGTAGCAACGTATACCTCCCGAGATTAAAATTTTATACGCAAATTCTGAACAGCTACCGAACCCCTGTCACACATACTCGTTGGGGGGTTACGAAAATCACTCGGTGTGTTACCGTACTAATACACTACTAATGAACAAAACACGACATTTATGTAATAGTACCCGCACCCTCCGAATCCCCGCGAAACCGCACCGTTACGCCATTCGTAGCCCCTTCGCTCCCATACGTCAATATCCGTAAATCACCGATCCAACGTAAATATGCGTAATAGTACAAACGAAATAGGCGGAATTAGGCGGCCGGCTGCGGCTGACCCCGTGAGTTTCCGAAGGGCTTCCGGTCAGCGCCGTCCAGCACGTGTATCGTCGGTATAGACGTTAACCATACGGACGTACTCGCCTCTATACGTTCCGTTTCCCTTATCTCCGTAACCTAACGTAAACTACCGCCAGTGCAACGCTACATATAATAGCAACGAATAGTATCGATAGGTTACGTTGGTGGATACGGATCGGCTTATACGAAGGATATAACGTTAGGCATTCGTTATATCTGCGAGGTGTATAACGTTTATTCACGAACAGTCAATATGACTGAACGGGAATAGTCGAGGAATCTTCGATTCCCTTATAAACAAATACCGGCCCAGGCTTTCGCCTAGACCGGACTATATTATTATTATTATTTATTCGTATAACGTTCAGTTAATAGATACGTAGTAGATATTAACTGATAGGTTTTATAGGCGAAGCCATCCGCTATTGCTCGTTACACTCCGGACAATACCGTAGATACTCGATACCTGTATCTACGTTTCTATAACGCCAATCATCGAAATCTAGCGGTATATATTTACCGGAATTGTTTTCGATAGACAATCGTTCATATTCCGCTATTTCCTCCGGACTACCAACGACCATCCTTCCGTTAACCCATGCGATCATATTCGTATCTCCTTTCGTTGTTTTACGGGATAAGAAGGGAAAAGTACCCGAAATCCCGTAACCACGCGGGTTCTCGGCGATTCTAGTGTAACGCTAGCATTACGTTAATGTAACGCTAGCGTTACATATTGGAAACGGCTGGAAATTCGTATCCATACGAACACTACTCGCTATCTTCCGCAGATTGCTCGAATAATCGTACAGCCGACGCCAGTCCTGCCGTATCGCCGCGATAGATGAACCGCGGATTCAGCATATAGTATTTCGCCCGGCCTATCATCGTCGTACCGAGTATTCGCTTTTTCCGAAGGCTTTCGAGTACACGACCGCAGCGTGCCCGGCTCCATCCCATTAGCTCAGCCGCCCGTATAACGTTAAAAAAGAACGATTCCTCGTCTTTTACGTATTGATCGTAATCGAGATAGACGAGTAACGAAAACAGCAACGATTTCTCGTCGTCAGTCAACGTTTTCGACCGGACTAACTCGCGCGTGCTACCGTGGAATACCATCGTAAACTCCGCCGACTTAACGAATTTCCGCGGCCTGTTTACGTTAACTTGCTCGCCGGCCTTTACCGTCATAACGACCGTCTGTTCGGCGTCCGTATTGTTGCGGAAACGTTTCGTCGACACTTCGTCAATAACTTCGCCGGTTTCCGTATTAACAATCGTTGACATAACGACCTCCTAACGAAAAATAAACGGAAGTATTGTAATTTGCGCATACTCCCGTTCATAGTGTATTACCTATTCGGAGCGACTTTTACAAGGCTGTTTTATATATTTCTCTAAATATTTTTGCATTCCTTAATGTAATATCGCCTGTTTTTATATCAACGGTAAATACTCCACAACCTTTTCCCGACTTAAATTCTTCGTGTGCGCGTTTACGTTCTCGATTCCTACTTTTTGTTTTACGGTCTAAGTATGCTTTTTCTCGTTTACTCTTAATCCGACGAGTAGGTTTACGTCGATCCACACCGTCTAAATCAAGCGTATCCGCTAAAAAAGATAATGGAACTTCCTTTGAACGCCTCCGTTCTAATTGACGCTCACTAAGAAACGGGTATTCTTCGTCACGTCCTTTGTACGGCGTGTCGTCGCGAAGCCATTTGTCTAGTATAACGTCAGACATTCTGTCTAGAAGCACGGTATTCATGCTAACTGACGAAGGGCGCTCTCCCCTGCAACCTTTCGTCCTCCAAGCGTCGATTCTGCGTTGATTAAATTCTGCGTGAGCATCGCGGTATTCATTTGCAACACGTTCTATTAAAGGGATACTATTTTTAGGTTCAGAAATGTCGTATAGTACGTTATCTATACAAATTAATTTGTCAACAGTCCTTAGTGCAGATTCAAACAAAGAAACCGCTTCTGACGCCTTTTGTGTATAGTTCATTAGATACCTCCCTTGATGGGTTTTAGTACGTAGTAACTACCACTTTTAATCGGCACACCACGTCCCTCAACGATCACGTCCATGTTATGCCAGTTGTGAAGTCCTTTGACCTTGTAAACATGACCGGTTGTTGTGCTTTTTTTGTCGGGGACGAGGATTAACTCCCCGTCCTTTGCTTCGCGTCTAACTAACATAAATGCTATGTCCCCTACGGTAATCTCCGTCGCATCAAACGTCAATGGCGTTAACACAATTCCACTCGACCATTCGGACATATCTATGACCTGTTCCACACACAGCACCGCAAGCTCACTCTTCAAACTATACCGCCTCCTTTTCGTATACCACCGTTATGTCTTCGTAATTCCATCGTTTATATACGTCCGAAATGCGTATTATTGCTGCAGATAGCAGCGATTCTACTGCTTGCTGCGATATCCCCATAATTGCGGCCGCCTTCGATTGAGTAACGTCAACACCGTAAACCCATGCGACAGCCTCCGTTTGTCTGTCCGTAAGCCCCGCCGAGTTAATAGCGCTGTGTAAATCGATGAGTATGTCCGATGCCGCTGTATCGCCTTTATAACGCCTAGACGCAATGTGGTGCCGGTCGCGTAGTAGCTTCTTAACGCCCGCCGGCGTCGATAATGCGTAGCTTTCCGTATAAGTACGTTCCTTTGCGTGCGTGTCGATCTTAACGTGTCCCATACGTTACACCTCCGTTTGATTTTCGTTTATTTTTCCGTCCCATTGGCGGAAGGCTTCGAGCGCAGCCGCCACCCCTTCCGTTTCTTGACGTTTAGCGTTGATTTCGTCAATGTACTGCAGTAACGTACTTTGCGCGACATCTACGTACCAATTCCCAACAGCGCGCGCACCCTCTTCGCTTGCTCTATACGAATACTCCCGTAGTTTCTTGAAGCGGAACCACTTGCGCCCCTTTCGTTCGGAGTATACCGTAAATTTGTAACACCACCAATCGAGGAAACGGTCGTAATCTTCCGTAATCGTAACGCGATACTCCGTCCCGTCCGGCGCAATTACCGGAAACTTTTCGATTTTCATACCGTTGCTCCTTTCGTTAATTCATCGTTAAACTTTCGCATATTAGCGAGTGTCTCGTCGATCGTTTCGTACGACCACCAACGGAATTTACGCCCGTCCGGAAACGTCCAATCCGTATAGCCGACGCCACAATCGTAAGTTTCCGCACACGTAGCGCCCATATCCGCCCATTCACGCTTAATTGCGTTGATTTCGCGAGCCTTCGCAATCCAGCCGGCTTCGTACGCGGCGTCGGCGGCTGCTTTACGATTAAGGCGCTCGATATACGCCGTGACCACCGCTATACGTTCCTCACGCTTGTATACGTCCGGATATTCGTGGAGCCAGCGTAATAGTGCGTCCGCCTCGTCGCGTGTTATTTCCGCCTTCTTATCGATGAATGCGCGAATATACAAGCCTTCCATACGCTACACCTCCGTTATAGTCGAGATATTACGTTGCCTATTCGTAATATCTGCTTATCAAATCCGCCTGCCACCGTTCGCAGTCGCCAACCCACGAACTATATTCAATGCCCGTTATTGGGCATTTGATTTCATGACCGGCGCCCAACGTTAACTCCTGCCAACGACGCGCCGTCCATTCGCCATACGTACGCTCGGCATCGTGACAACCGTCTGATGTTCCGTTGCCGTGTTGGAACATGAAAGCGGTCGGCTGCTTAACGCCTGTCCACGAAGGAACGTGCGGATACAAGTTTTCACGTACGAGACCGCCGTCCGTCCAATCTTCGAGTAAGTCCGCTAATTGATCCGTTTCGTCGCCCCATTTATCCTTCGTACGTCGCCCATCTTTATCGAATCCGATATCCGTTACCTTGGCGAAGTATGCCGGAGGTTGCCCCGGAAGGAATCGAGCGTTCCAATCGGATATATCGCCATAACTACCTCCGCGGCTCGATCCCCAACGTTTGACGGCCGGTTCAATTAGCGGAAGGCCTGGCGGAGCTTTCCTTACGATTAGAATCTGCGTCTCTATCGTTGTGCCGGTTAATGCGAACGTCTCGCCGGGCAATCCGATAGTAGCGACGTGCCAGCAGTTTTCGTGGAGCAACGTACGAACCTTCTCGGCGGTTCCCGCATAGCTAATCCCGAGCGGAAGCACGAACGCAATGTATCCGCCAACTTTCGCAGCTTTGACCGCTAACTCGATAAACGCTAATTCCGATTTACCGCCGAGCCGGCCGCCCTTTTTCTTCGATAACGTTACGTACGGATCCGGCACGTCCTCGGCGGCCACATCGAGATTAACGCCGTACGGAGGATTGCCGATAACAAAATCGTAATAATCGCGCCGGCTGTGCGTTAATGCGTCGACGTTCTCTACGTTTACGTGCGGATATAGTAGGGACGTTACTCTTGCCGAAGTTACGTCCAGTTCTAGCGCGGTGATTTCGTGATCCGGCGGAATATGTTCGATGAATACGCCGCTGCCGGCCGACGGTTCGAGCCATTTCGAATCCTCCGGAAACTCGCCGGTTATTCCGCGTAAAACTTCGATTACGAAGCGCGCGACGTGTGTTGGCGTATAGAACGCTCCACCGGCGTATGCGTTCGGCAGCAGCCCGCCCGTCGACGTATAATTCTCGCGGAGAAATTGACGGTCATCTTCCGTAATCTGATCGTCCGGCTTCGCAACAATCGCCATCGAGCGGACGTTGCCTTCCCATCGTTGCCTTGACGCTTTACCCAACGGCGACCACCGCCTCACTCCGTTCGGATTCGCCTAGTCTCGCAATCATACGCTTGCCTATTGCGCTGATTACGTTAACCGTTACCGCATTTCCCGCCTGTTTATAACGTTGTGAGTCCGATACGCCGGCGAGCTTCGCTGTTTCGTGCGCTGCGTCCGGAAAGCCTTGTAATCGCCAGCATTCGAGCGGCGTAAGCTTGCGGATACGATATTTTAAGTGTTCTCTTACTGCGATTTGCTTCGGTTGTTTATAGTCGGTTGCGGTTAAACAGCTAGCCAAACCGTTTGAATGATAAATGTGTCCCTTTTGACCCACACTCCCACTATGCCCTATTATTTCTAGACGAGGCTCCGTAATTTTAGTAACAGCATTGCCATGCTGGTTTAAGCATGTGGGAGCTATTCCGTCGGCACTGTATACCGCGCCGGTTTGTCCACTATCTGACGGAAGATGCCCGACTTTATCTATTTGAGGCTCCGCAATCTTCTGCTCCCTACCGCCGCCGCTAACGACTGTAATCGTAGGAGAAACGCCTTCCACGGAATATACGCGATTCATCTGATCGTTTCCGTAATGATCGAGTGAACCAATAACGACCGGTACTGCTAGTAAGTTATCTTTCTCTACGGTCGTTATTGTATTACTTATACCGTCCTCACGTGGTCTTAACTCCGTCATATTATGGCGGCTCTCTTGAATATCCCCAGCCTCGTACTGTTTGCGAATCTCTTTTCCGTATTCCGTACGAACCGGACGAAGAACTTGTGGCTCTGATGTGTTCAGTTGCGCCAACAACTTTGCCGTCTTATCCTCGGAAAGGTAATATTTCTCGTCGACCGCCGGCTCTAGTACATCACGCAATCGCACCGTTACGTCGCCCTCCGCCGGCCATTCGAAGTTAAACGAACGGACGCCCCAAGCGTTAGCCTTGCGTTTAGCCTTCGTTACAACATCGTTACCCTTAACGTCAGCCCACGGCTCATGCACGGCGTCTCGGTCAGCTACGATAAAGATACGCTCACGATTCTGCGGTACTCCGAAATATTTCGAATTAAGCACGCGGAAATCGATTGCGTAGCCGATTTCGTTTAGTGTACGGCACATCACTTCGAACGTATTACCGCCATCGTGCGATAACAGCCCTTTAACGTTCTCCAACAGTAGTAGGCGCGGACGCTTCGCATCTGCAATCCGTGCGATTTCGAAGAATAATGTGCCTCGCGTATCTTCGAATCCTTTACGTTGGCCGGCGACGCTGAACGCCTGGCACGGAAATCCGCCAACCAATACGTCATGATCCGGAATGTCTGCCGCCGCAATCTTCGTAATATCACCGTGCAATTCGCCACTATCGCCGTATATCGCTTTATACGATTGCTGTGCGTACTTATCGATCTCTGACGCAAATACGCAATGACCGCCTAACTCATCAAGCGCCATACGAAAGCCACCCACTCCGGAAAATAATTCTATATAATTAAATGGATCCAACTGCTACCGCCTCCTTATATTTTTGAAGATTAGACTCCACTAGATGTGCTGTTTTACTGTTGTGAAGTTTTACGTGCTCTACTGCGTCTGTAATATAAAGGTTTTCCGGCCTATTATCATGTTTAATTCCGTTTATGTGGTGTACGATCTCGTGTTTTTCAAGGTGCCTACCTATGAAATTTTCGACTACAACAATGTGCTCCCTAACATAATCACCGCACCTTTTAGCACGCGGGTGTCCGGGCGACTTTACGTAAATATATCCTTTACCGTCAGAAACCCTACCTCCGCGCCAGTATGAGTTTCTATCTCTTGTCTGATTCCGTTTTGCTGCGATTCTAGCTGTATACCCAATGTCCTTCATTCGTTTGTATATTACTTTTTGAGTAGTTCCTAGAATTTCGGCTACTTCTGTTTGTGTATGTCCTTTTTCATACAACCTAATGATGCTTTCTATCGGTACGTGATGTTTCTGCGAATCATCTTTACACGAACGAGAACAATATCTCGGTTTGGGATTGTAACTCTTAAACTCTGCTCCACAAAAATCGCATTTGCGAATAGTAACTGCTATCGTTAACACCTCCTTGTACTATCGTTAATTTTCCGTTAAACTATCGTTAATGGAGCTGATGAATATATGGAGAAACGATTTAATATCGAAAGAATACCGCTCGCCTACTTTTATCTGACGACGGACAAGCAGAAGCGCATCCGGTTATCGGCGGATATACTCGGCGAGTACGGATTGAAGCCTGGCAGCCGCGTCACTATCGGATATGACCGGGCGGCCGCGGCGATTGCGATACGAATACCGGAAATCGAGGACGATCCGGAGGACGGGCGCATCGATAAGCGGGGATACATCCCTGCCGGCAAGTTCTTCAACAATACGCGGCTGACACCGGAATTTCGCCGGTACAATTTCGCCGACAAGCAGGACGGGTGGCTCGTGTTTATTGCGGAGGAAGCGAAGGAACCTGTAGACTAACGATTGCCTATTTCGTTAGTCTTTTTCCGTTTGATTACGCCCACTCCATCGAACACGCACGGTTTCATTTCGATAATATCCTCCAACCGATCCAATACTGCGGCTTCTGTTTTCTCATCGATAATTCCGAACATACTCATCTCGTCGAACAGCGCCTCCCGGACGTCTTCGTCCATTTCCGCAATAAGCACGCGGGCAAATCCGAGTTGGAACAGCATCGAACGGTATACCCGCGGGAACACTTCGCGTAAATAACGAAGGTATCCACGTTTAATCGGTATTGGACACGCTTGGCAGCCGGTTCGAGGCATGAATACGTTATACCCGTCGGCGAGTAATTGTTCGGCACGTTCGCGAGGTACGATTACGTTAGGCTCGGCATAACGTTCGTCCAGTACGGCATTTAAGTCGTAAATCGGATTATACGGAATATCGTGTTGCCGCACGTACTCCCATATATCCTCTTGCCGGTTATTTCCGTAGTTAAACGAATCGCTCGCCGACGACCACCACATGATCGGACGGCATACTAACGTTTTCCACTCCGTTTTAGAGTAGTAGAAATCTCCGTCACGGCGGCCGGCCATCCATCGCTGTCGACTTTCGCCAGCTCTTACACCGTTAAACATCAGATGCCATCCGTGTTCCTTTATCGCGGCCTTCATCGGCTTGTGCTTTAACGCCCCGCAACACTTTTCTACGACGGGCGTTTTACCGGAGCGGTCGCCTTTACGTTTGAATAGCGTATCTACGCCATTATTTTCGTAGATTTTACGCAATGTCGTTTCCGGTTTTGCTTCGATTAGCCGCAGCCCCCACGCTTCCGATAACTCTGCAGCAAATTTACGCGTCTGTGGATATTCGTTTAGTGTGTTGTTCCAAACGACGTCGAACGTCATTCCCAACACTTTGCACGCTTTCTGTACGAGGTGAAGCGTTACGATCGAATCTATTCCGAACGAACACGATACGACGACCTTTGCGTCATCACCGTAACGATCACGGACGAGGTACAACGCTTCGTATATAACTGCGTTGCTGTATTCGATTTTCGACGTTAAGTTAGCGGTCTTGTTATACTCTTCGTGATTCGTAATCTGTGGTTTACTGACGCGGCTGTTTTCCGGCGAGAGATAACGGTACTCTTCAAATTCGATTAACATTCATCGCCCTCCGTTAATTTTCGTTAATACTTCGTCAACCTTTCGCAACAACTCGTCCACCGTGCCGTCGTTTATAATTTCGTAATCGACTGCGAATCCGTCGACGTACGATTCCGTTTCGTGTGTAACCGCGGTGTCATCGAAATTGTCCGTAGCAGCCGCGGTCGCCAGCCGGTCGCTGTCCGGTCGTGTAACTCGGATGATTACGTAGTCTTCCGCGCGGCATCGGTCAAATTCGTTTGGCTGCCTTAAATCGGAAATGACGACGGGCGTGCCGACGATTGACCCTCCGTTATTCTCCGCGATTTTATACGACCACGAAATGTTATCGAAGCACTTCCGCACCCATACGTCGGGATCACGTTGCCTCATCGCTTGTCCGAACCATTGGTACAATTCGCGAGGCTTGCGTCCGTCTGCGGATTCAGCCGGAAACAATTCGTTGGCGTAACGTTTCAACTCGTCGCCAAACGCGAAGCGCGTGTATCCGTAACGTTCGACGAGGTGCGCCGCGACTGTATCTTTTCCCGAACGGAATTTACCGGTTATTGCTATCGGTTTCAGCATTACGAATCCCCTCCGTCATCGATTAGTATCATCGTCATTTTACGGTAACCACGTGCAGCACCGTCTTTTACGTAAAAACCGCTGTCCGGTCGGTCTTGTCCGCAGTAACGGCGCACCGTTTTACCGTTGGACCAAACAGTCGCCGTCGTAATTTTAGCGGAAGGCTTTACGATATGTGCGAGATTATTCAGCGTGTTGTTCATTTCGCAGGCACCCCGTCGTTATATCGATCGGAATCGTCGATTACAGCGACCACATTACGTCCGAATCCGACAACTTCTTCGCCTTCTTCCTCGTCAATATACGGCACTACCGCAACGTCACCGTTCTTGTAGATTTCCGTCACTACCGTTATTTCATTCGGAAAATCACGATGACAGACAACGTCTCCAACACGTACACCCTCCGGCTGCGGCGCGTTCGTGTATTCGGTCGGCACTTCGAGTTCTAACGCACGGCGCAACGCAATCGCACGGCCAATGTGTACGTTGAATACGTCGCCCGGCGCGGCTTTTGCGATACCACGCGCTATTACTTCGTTAGGAGCCACATACGCCCTACGTAATAAAGCGACTACTGTACGTTTCTCTCGATTTACTACAAACTCGACGGATACGTTACCACAAACACTATACCGTGCATATTTGCCGCCTTCTTCGGAAAGCAGTTCCGCAACGTCACGTTTAGCCTGCGCTACAATTTCGTCGCGGGTTTTACTCGCTGCCTGCGTAAATACAGCGGCTTCCAAACGTTTAATGTCGTCCGCAACGCCTTCTTCGATCAATACGATGTCCTCGCGAGCCACGCGGAGCTGCGTCGCCATTTTCGCAATCGTACCGGTTAATCCGTCGACCTGTTTGCGTAGGCTGTTAAGTTCACGTTGGAGTACGATAAGGTCAACGTCCGATGCCGCGATGTCGTCGATTTCCGTAATAGGTTCGAGGACTACATAATCACCGTGACCAATCGCCCACATCCCGCCATTATAAACGTAGGTGTTACCGCTGAAATCGGCAGTAACGCCGTTAGGTCTAACGTGTGAGACAGTCGCTATATTACCTTTTCGATAGTACGTGCCACCACAACTACCGTCGTCCTCACCGACTACTAGAATACGCTCACCAACCGCAGCCTTACGTTTAACCTCGCGGTACTTAACGCCGTCAATTTCGATTACATTTTCCATAGATTCACCGCCCTCCTTCGGATTAATTTCGATCCAATCAGAAACACCGTTATCCGACTTTACTTCGCGTAAAACCTTCGTCATTAAATCGTCTCCTTTTCGTTTATAATTCGTACCTCAACCGTCTGCCGTCCGAACTCAATCGCTGCATCGTACGTTTCGTGTAACACGTCGATACGATTCCCTACGATTTTACCGCCGACATCTTGCGCAGTCCCTTCGATAATCGTACCGTCAGCCAGCCGTATTTCCACCGCCGAACCTAACGGAATCACCTCGGGATCGACCGCTATTACCGTGCGGCCCTCGTATTCGGTCGTGTTCCGTACGTCAATCCCCGTTTTCGTAATACCGATACAGCCGAGGCAATCAGCGGTGTATGCAGTCGCTTCAAACACGCTCCACTCTGTCGCGGTTTCCGTTTCTACTTCGTAAGTTTGCGTTGAAACTTCGTTAACTTCCGTCTGCCCGTCAATCTCCGCTAATCCCGCTATTATCCGCATAACCATATACGTCCACAGCGCGAACGTTAACGGATTAGCTGTTCGTATACCTCGCGCATATACTCGGCGACGGCGGACTTTTCTACGGGTTCAACGGAATACGCGCGGACTTTGCGACGGTACGGAATAACTTCGACTAAATACGGAAGGAAATCGTCAGGGCGTCCGAGTTGTACGATGCGTCCGTATGCTCCTTCGTAATCGACGGATTCCGTGATCTTGACGTAATCGCCCATTTTAAGGCGCGTCGCCTGTCGGATTTCCGTTTCTAAGCGGATAACTTCGGCGGTGGCTTCGGTGGCGCGGCGCTGCGCTTCCGTTAACTGTTCGTATAGCGTTTCGGGCATTATTCGAAGGCTCCTTTCGTAAATCGTTTGCGGACTTCGGCTAACTGGCGGTCAATACCGGCAACTAGCGATTCGCGCGCCTGTTCGTCCGTGAGGAGTTCGAGGTCCTCAACTTTGAAAAAATCATAATCGCTATCGTCGAGTAATACCACTTTCACAGGGTACTCATCGTCTTCAAGCGAATCGATCTCACCTACCGCCGTAATTACCACGACAGTACCAACTTTAATATCGTCGTATCGGCCAGTTTCCGAGACGAGCGCAAACGAACCTACCATTTGCGAGCACAGTTTCTTCTCTAACTCCGCAACTTTCGCGCGTGCCTCAGCTAATTGTTCCGTTAAACTTTTCGGCTGTTTCGCCATACTATTCGTCCCCTTTCGTAAAGAATGGTGATACCCATTCGTCGACTTTCGTTATTTCTTCGCGGAATCGCTCCGCAAGATCGGCGATTTCGTGCTGCGCCCCGCCGCCAGCTTTACGTTTACCGTAGAATTCGAGGAATGCGCGGAGGTTGCCAGAGATTACAAAGTTGCAAGCGGCGGCATTCGGTAGGACGTAACGGGCATCTTCCGCAGGAACGCCCGCCTTCCGCAGTAGATCGTAGGTATCCTGTGCGTATCGCATCACTGATTCGTAAAAATCGGCCGCTTGGAATCCGTCGTCCGCGACTTTTCCGTCAATGCTCGGCGGCGTAACGTAATCGAATCCGCCGGACTTATCGCCGCTTCCGAATTTAACGTAGCGCTGCGATTGTACGCTGAACGAGAATTGACGGTGACGCGTTAATTGTGCGAGTAGTGACCGTGATACACATTCGACTGCGAAAGTGTACGTGATGTGTTCGAGTGTACTCGTATGCTTGGATCGGACGATTTGACGGAATAATCGGTCGGCGTCCGTACCTTTACCGCCGTCTGCCGCGGCCGTTCCAAAGTATTTGCCGCCTTCGACTGCAACTATTTCGGACGGTTTAAGCGGAGAATAGCACGTACGAATAGCGGTTAATGCGACGGCGGCCCGGTCGTTGTCGTGAGGAACGGTGTAACCACAACCGCCCTCGTCCCAATACTCCTTCGTTAGATAATCGGTAAACTTGTCTGATAACGTTGTGTGTGCAAGTAAACAAACCCTCAAAATTACTCCTCCTCTGTTATAACATTTAAGTAAGCCCCTTCTCCGAAAAACTCCGTGGCTTTTTGATTGTAAGCCTTAGCAGCTTCGTTTTTGCTATCGTAGAATCCGAGGCAATGAGTTTTGTATTTGAATGTAATCAAAGATACCCATTTTCCTAAATCGCTCCTCCAATAGACACCTTTATATCCACTTGTGTTATTCTTGTTTGCCCCACGGTTTAACGTATTCTCCGACCTAGTTACAATACGTAAGTTTTCCTTACGGTTATCTAGGCGGTTTCTATTAATATGATCTACTATTTGTCCTCTTTTGGCTTGTGTAATTAATCGGTGCATTCTGTTTGTGCGGTACTTTGCGGAGTGTCTCCCTCCACCTAAATACTCTGAGTTAGCTGCATATCCGTCTCGATCTACACGCCAAGTAATTTTTATCAACCTGTCGTAATCATCAGCGTCTACTAATACCTCGCGACCACATTTAGTTTTTATTATTTTATGATTAACGATAACACCTCCTTCGTTAACTTACGCCAGTGTGTCCGAAGCCGCCGATCCCTCGTTCCGTCTGCGTCAATTCTTCGTCAACCTCTACGAATGATACCCGCGGAACCGGTACGACGGCTGCTTGGGCGATGCGGTCGCCACGGCGGATTAGATACGTGTTAAACAGGTACTGTCCGAAGCCGTCGTATTCAAGTCCGCCATCTAACGTCGTTACTGACGGAAAGTGTTCGTTATATGTCGTCGCGATGTTATCGAATATTACCGCAACCTCTCCCCGAAAATCACTGTCTACGCAACCTGGCGAATTGGCGACGCGTAACTTCGTTTTCAACGATATACCGGAGCGCGGCCGTATCTGCATTTCGTAACCGTCCGGTAATTCCACGGCGAATCCGACCGGAACCGCGACCGTCTCGCCTGGCGCAACTATCGTGTCTTCTGCCGCATATAAATCGAAGCAGGCGGCCCCGGCGGTTCCGTACGTTGGGATTATCGCATGTGGACGGACTTTGCGGATTTTAACGTTTAATTGCGTCATTCTACGCCATCTCCTTCGTATTCCCATTCGAGATTATCGTCGACGTCTGCGTTAAACAGCGCGTTATCGACTTCGTTAATAATACGGTTCGCGGATTCTACGTTATCGAACGTAATAGTTACCGTTATTTTCTGCGTCATTCCTCTGCCTCCTTACGGAGTAGTGAGTATTCTCGTACGAATGCAAGCGCGGAAGTAAGGAACGAAGCGGCTACTGTGATTGGCAAAGGTTCGAACACACCAGTGATATAGGTTACAAAGAATATCGCCCAACATACCGAGAAGATTACAGTAACTACGCGTGACACTTTATCCATCATACCGAACTCCCTCCGTTGTGTTTTCGTCTTACACTTATATAGTCGTGGCTCACTTCACATTGGCACACTTTTCCGATAATTTCTTTTCGAAAATTTCCGAAGCCTTACGGAGAATCCAGTGTAACCGGAATCCCCGTAATCGCTACTCGCCATTCCGCGACCTCATTATCGCGCGGTCAATCGGAAAGAAGATCAGCGCCCCAACGAAATTTGCGATTACCGTTTTAAGCAGTGGTCCGAACGGTAACCACGCCATACATACGTAAAGAATCGGAGTGGACGCCTGCCAACGAATAATATAAAGTAGTAGCCGTTTGCTCATCGTACTGGACACGCCCCTCCCTTACGAATTAAATACGAAATCTTCGTCGCGCATCGGTTCGATATTCACCGTACGCACATACCCGTTACCTTTCTTCGAAAAGAAATCGTGCTGCTTCGTCGACGTATTGATTCCGTTTAGCACGATCGGATTAATCGGCTTGTCCGGAAAATACGTAGGCAGACCGAGATTCATCAACGCCTTATTCGCGTTATATCGTACGTACGCCTTAACTTCGTCCGCCAGTCCGATAGCGCCGTACACGTCGTCCGTATAGTCGCACTCGTTTTCGTAAAGCTCCGCTAAGAAACGCATTACCTCTGCAGACAATTCCGCCTGCTTCTCGTCCGAAAACGTAGCATAGAGTTCCTGCGCCAGCGTACCGACGTATAGTCCGTGGATACTTTCGTCGCGCAAGATTAAATCGATAATCTCGCCGCTAGCCGTCATTTTACCTTGTCCTGCGAGATATAACGGATAAAAGAATCCGCTATAAAACAGGTAACTTTCGAGCATGACGGAAGCCGCCATCGCACGGTACAAGTCCTCGTCCGTCTCGATCCCGTTGTACCACGCGACGATTAGCGAAGCCTTCCGCTGGAGCTGCGGATTGCGTTCGACCCATCGGAATATTTCGTCGATTTCCTCCGTCGGCGCGAGCGTAGTAAATATCGAGCTGTACGATTTAGCGTGTATCTGCTCCATCATCGCCATAAATCCGAGTACCGCTTTACGTTGAAGTCCGTCGACGTGATCGAGTATCTTCGGCATACCTACGCCACCCTGTATCGTATCGAGTAACGTCAGACCGCCAAGCACGCGTTTATATGCGGTGCGCTCCGCCTCGGACAACGTTTCCCAGTCCATCTTATCGTCGGATAGCGGGATTTCTTCGTCCGTCCAAAATTGCATAATATTCTGCTGCCAAAACGTTTGGGTAAAGTCATCGTCCGGTCGGTTCCAGTTAACAGCGCGTATCAAGTAATCCGCTCCTTTGCGTGATAGTTTCGTTGTGCTGTGTATTAAATTATCCAATCAATAGTCGGCTCACCATCGTATCCGTGTTCCCACACGAACCAACAATAGCAAGTTATCCCGCTGTTTTTCCCTTTAATCCCACCTTTGTATATTTCCAAACGTTTGGAGAATACATAGACTTTCTTAAGAGGCGTACTTTTAAATAAACTATACCTTGAGGCGCTTTCTAAGAAGTTGATTCGCATGAGCATTATTACTTTGGAATCACTTAATTCTATAGCTCTTTCAACAAACTCTTTGGCTTCCTTAAAAGGGGGATTTGTGATGATCGTACCAAATCTCCTGTCGTAACTGTGTGTGAGAAAATTAATCCCAGTTTCGTCTCCATAACCTCTATCAATTAAGTCGGTCGAATATAGGGAACTATCTGGGTAGTATTGTTTAATAACTTCGCTTATCGCGCCATCTCCACAAGCAGGCTCGTATATCGTTCCATTCAATTCTTCGCGTAACAAAATGGCGTGAACTGCTCTAGGATCTGTTGGATAGAAGTCGTTAGCCTCTCTATTACCTTGATTTCCTCCTGCGATAGAGGAAGCTGTTAGTGTGCTCAATACTCCCGTCTCCTTTCTGCTACATTATAAAGCTACTTCGTCACACCGCACAGCTCGTACATTCCTCGACCGACAAGCGTTTCGTACGTGTGTAGTAAAGGCTCTTTAGCCCGCGATGGTGTGCATATACGTACAACCTCGCTAGGTCGCGCGTCGTGACGTCCGAATTAACGTGAAGCACCGTACTAATGCCTTGATCGCAATGCGGCTGTATCTCCGCAATCAAATCGATAAGCTTAAATTGATCGATATTATACGCGGACTTATAGACCCACTGCGTTTCCGGCGATAGATACGGCATTGGATAAAACGTTGTGGCGTTAGCGTACGTACGCGTTTCGATATGCTCGACAATCGGCATAACGGACGATGTGGCGTTTTGGATATACGAAATACTTTGCGTAGGCGCAATCGCTAGGCGGTACGCGTGATATAGTCCGTAGGAACGTACTTGGGCCCGTAGGAATTCCCAATCGGATTTCCCAGGAACGTCGATGCCCGCATTTACGAACACTTCGCGTATTTTTTCGGTTCTTGGCGTAAAGTCTTCGTTGATGTACTTGTCGAAGTACACTCCGGTATAGTAATCCGACTGCTCAAACCCTGCGAATGAACTACGCTCATAGTACGTAGCTTCCGGCGGCCCCTTATATGTCTTCGCCTTCTCATACGCAATGACAGACGACGCCAATATACTGTGGTAGTTCATCGCCGCAAAGAACGTCCGGCAGAAATCGCGGGCCTCTTCGGACTCGTACGGTATTTTATTCTTCGCGAGGAATCCGTTAAGGTTCATTACGCCAAGCCCGACGGAATGTAGCTCGCGGTTAGCTTTACGGACGCCGGGCGCATTAGCCACCGCCGACTGATCGGTTACGACCGTTAGCGCGTCCATACCTTCGTGAACAGATTCGCGCAACTTGCCGGATTCCATAACGTTAACAATGTTAAGCGATGCGAGGTTACACGAAATGTCTCGACGAATGACGTCCGGTTCGCCATAATCCGTAATCGTTGACGTTTCCTGTAACTGGAAAATTTCGGTCTTTGTATTCGCATAGGTTCGCTACGCCTATACCGCCATAGGCTGCTGCATGTCGCCATGCAGAATAGACTATATCATAGTCCATAAAGGACTCCCACCGTTTCGAGCGCCGATCGCTTGCGCCCTACTCTACTCCCTTAACCTTGATCGGTCGGTTTCGATAGTCGTTAGGCATTAGTTGCGTATCTCCAATTGGCGAATTTATTGTTGCTGGACGCAATACGGTTACTTACGGTAGAAACAGAAACCCCGTACGTCTTGGCGGCATCCGACATACTTGCAAACCTCTTACCGTCAATTTCTACCGGTCTTGAGTTAGCTTCTTTAATACGTCGAATTGCTAGTTCCGACTTTGGTTTTCCGTACATCGGATTACTAGAACCGCTAGATAATAAACGTTTTAATTCCCGTATTTCTTCCTTACGAGGATTAAATGTGAATGTATCTCCGCCGGGAGTAGCGTTACTTATGTTGTAAGAAACGCCCCTACTTTCGTCTATTAAACGTTGTTCTTCGTCAATTGACGTTTGTAAATCGTCAAACTTCGATAGAACTGTGAAAGTAAAAGCATCCTCTCCGTAATGATTCCAATCTGATTGAAGAGCGGTGTTACTGTGCTCGTTATTTCGCAGCATGTTTGTATGTGAGCGCCACCGCTTCTCAATCTCTTGGCTCCGTCCGTAATAAGACCTTCCAATTGGTTGACACTTTATTTCGTACACGCTGTACATTTTATCTCCTCCTTTTTATAAGGAGATACGCAACTTTTAGCACGGGATTACCTACGAGAGGCTTCCCCCGTTTAGACGGGTTTGCTGATACGGATTGCTCCGTATAGGTGCGCTATCCACACAGGTTCGACATTTTTACGCGGCCGAGCGCTCCGTTTGCGTGTTGCCGGTTTGCGTTATCGATATTCGCAATGTACGGGTAGCCGGATTCAAGTTGAATCGTCGCAATCTTCGTTAACATATCGCGGGCTGACATAACGCGGCGCTTGATTACGTTGGGATTCTGTAGCAACGCGTCGTACATATCCGTCATACTCATATCGTCCATATGCGTTCCATACGCTTTGTACACGGAATACGGCTCGAATACGTATAACGCTTTGTTGTCGCGTGCCAATTCGTAAAACTTGTCCGGTACGATTAGACCGATAGATAGCGTTTTGATGCGTGACTTTTCATCTGCGTTGATTTTCTTCGAATCTAAGAACTCGATAACGTCCCATCCGAAGATATTGTAGTAAGCCGCGCCGCTTCCCTTTCTTTGCGTTGTGTTCACATGAGTTCGCTACACTCATGCCGCCATACGGCAGCTACATGTTCCCATGTAGAGCAGACTATATCACGATCCTGTAAAACAGGACCCCTCCCATTTCGAACGCCAATCGCTTGCGTCCTACGGCTGTCGCCTAGTCGTTGCACGTTCAAGACGTACAGGATAAGTGCTTCCATCGAGATCTATTCGCGATTTTGGTAATAATTGATTTAGTGGCATAGGGGTGCCGCTGTAGTAATTGCTGTGTGCTAAGACCACTAAGAGCGTCAGCGAGAATACTCATAGCTTGTGTCTCTGTTATCTTAGCTTTTGGGGAGCTTTCACCTCTTGCTAACAGCCCTAATTCCGCGGCATGTTCTGCGTTGCCTTTAGGAGTCACCCACTCTAGGTTAGTAATTTCAGCATTTGTTTTATCTCCGTCGATATGATTGACGAATGGTAAGTTTAGTGGATTGGGAATAAATGCCTCTGCTACTATTCGATGTAAACGTCGTTCTAAACGTTTTCCATCAGTAAATAGTGTCACTTTCCAATATCCTTCCCGATCAATCTTAGGCTTTACTAGCGTCATCTCTTTAAGATTAACTACTCTGCTCTTATTAGAGACTGCGTACTCACTTATTCCTTTTATGGAAGCAAGCACTTCACCGTCTAGTGGCGTGTACGGTATCTTTGTTTTACGTAATCCCAACGCCCTTACTCTGTGATTGATTAACTCACGAGATACCCCTAATATCTCGCCTATTTGCCTTGCGCTCATTTTATCGTAATTATCGCGAATAAATGTTTCATCAATATCGGCCTTATTCCATATTTGTCTTGCTTCGCTCATGATTGCCCTCCTTGGGTTTTCCATGAATTAGAGAGGTTTTCGACCGCTGTTACCAACGGAAGGGGCCAATATTAACCCATTTGATCGGCGTACGAGAACGCGTCCTCCATCAGCTTCATAACGGGCATAACGCCTTTAGCCGCGCCTTCAACGCCTTTAATCGGAGCGCCGCGCCCGCGTAGCTTCGATAAATTGACCGCCACGCCTCCGCCTATTTTCGATAACTGCATACAGGTGCTAAGCACGTAGTTAATCGAATTTAACGCATCGTCCATTTCGAGCAAGAAGCACGATACCATTTCGCCACGTTTCGCTCGGCCAGCGTTCATAAACGTTGGAGTAGCCGGCTGTAGTCGCTGTTCCATCATTGATCGTGCGAACCTTTCTGCTGCCTCTTCGTCACCTTGTCCGATATATAACGCCACTTGCGCGACGTGTTCCGCATACGATTCGAGATACTCCGTTTTATCGTCCGTCTTTAGCGCATAGTCCTTGTAAAACTTAGACGCCGCCATGTACGAAGCAAATCGGAAGCCGTACGAATTACATACGGCAACGACGCGCTCGACCGCCGCCTCGCCATATAACGTCAGCATGTCGTCGTAATACCCGTTGTCGATAAGCCAACGATAACGGGCGGCCTGCGACGGAAACTTGCGGCTCTTAGCGGACACTTCCGCCAAGAATACGTCGACGGCCTCGCGGTCCTTATCGAGTTGATACCACCCGTCCGCCCCTCGCGTCATAATTTCGTTATTAAGTTCGATGTGTGATACGTTTGTTTTCGTCAACTTATCGTCTCCTTTTCGTTAGTTTGCCGGAATTTCTAGCGAGTCTAGGCGCTTGTTGGCGATTTCTACGTACTCTCGTTCCGTTTCAAATCCGATCCAACTACGCCCCTCTATCGTTGCCGCGACCGCCGTTGTACCGGAACCCATACAATTATCGAGGACGATTTCGCCAGGATTCGTATACGTGCGGATTAGGTAGCGGAATAGGTCGACAGGCTTTTGTGTGGGATGTACACTCCCTTTACGTACCTTATCAAATTGAAGTAAAGTTGTAGGATTCTTGTAATCGTACGTTTTCTTTAGTGCCGTATATCCATTTGTAGCAGCGCTATCACTAGGTTTCATCCCGCCAGCCTTTATTGGTTTATCTCGTTTAATCATTTGCGGATTATAAGTAACACGCCCTTTACTAAACACGAGAACAACTTCATGCTGTCGCATAGGTTGAAATCTTGCGTAACTCATGCCGCTAGGTATCTTTTTGTCCCATATCCACTCGTAACGAAACAATTTAGGATTGCTCATCACAAGCGCAGATGTAAACGGCTGGCTAGCGGTTAACACAATCGCCCCGTCACCCTTTATAATACGCTCATATTGTTCCCACAACGGTTCAAACGGAATTATCGTATCCCACTTACAAGCGGTCGTCCCGTACGGCAAATCGCACAATATCATATCGATACTTCCGTCCGGAATCGCCCGCATCCCCTCGATACAGTCTTGCTGATAAATACGGTTTAATTCGAGACTTCCGAGTAATTGTTTCGTCACTCAATCGCCATCCCTTCGATATATTCGTTAACGATCCGTACGTCCACGTCCGTACCCGACAGCTCGAACGTATGGATCAGCGGCACGGCGTATTGTTCCGATATAATCCGACCAGCCTTACCGAAGTTTGCGCCCCAGTTGACGTTGCCGCTCGCAACCACGCCGCGGAGCATATCGGAATTATTCGTAAGAAACTCCGCAACGGTCGCCGGCACTTGTCCGAAGCCGGTCGTAGGTGTTATCAGCACGAACGGCTCCGTCAACACCGTGCCAATCCCCGGCTTAATCGTATACAGCGAAGATGCCCGACCGAGTTTGCCGACGAACCGCCGGACGTTACCGGTCAGCGAGTAATATGCGATAATCATTCGGCGGACACGCGGTACGGTAGTACGACCGCCTCGATTCCGTTTTGTTTGTCGCGGAGAATAATCGGATGCGTTTTTCCATAGAAATCTATCGTTAACTTCGACGTGCCTGCGTCAACAAATACGTTGATTGCGTCTAGTAGATATTCGGCATTGCACGAAACCGTCAAATCCTCACCGGCCGCCACACCTTCGCCACGTAAACGTAAGTCAACACTATTATCGTTGTATTGCGCTTTGATTTCGTAGGTGCCTCCGACTATCTGTAGCGTAATCAATTTCGTAGGAACTCCCGCAAGTTTCGCCGCACCTACCGCTAGTTTTACACCTTGTAATAGCGCCTTAATGTCCGTACCGATTATCATAATATCTGTTGTACCGGCTTCGCTCGGAATAATGCGTGACGTATCCGGATACGTGCCCTCAATTAAAGCGCCCGTTTTCGCGTCGGCAACGAAAGGCTCTGCGAAGCTGTGAGCGTCGGCAATTCGTAGCAATCGGTGTCGATCCGTTACGACAACGGAACCGTCCGCCTCATACTTAACCCCACGAAGCACACTGCTACTTTTCGCCGGCTCCGCAAACTTCGGACAATGCTTCGTAACTAACTGTAGTTTTTTCGCTTGTGTTAACAATTACATCGCGCCCCTTCGTTTCGTATTCCGCAAGCTGACGGTCGATTTCCGCCAGCCGCGCGTTACGTTTATCGATGAATCCCTGCCATATACCGATCTGATACGTTAATTCGTCGCGCTCTCGTAAAAGTGCGTAATATCTGCGGTTTGTGAGCGGAACGGTCATGGCGTTGATGCTCCGCTCATCGTAACGTTGTTGTCTACGATTAAGGCGTGTAGCCCCTTCGCCAGTGATTCCGTGTATTCTTCGTCCTTATCGCCCCAATCAATCATACGCTCGTATGAAATAGCGTGAACTAATTCGTGTAGGAACGTATTGAACTGTTGCTGTGCGGAATTACCGTTGGTGCAAATCGATATAATCTGTTCGTTATAATCGATGCTTCCGTAACACTCGCGGCCACCTACGACTACCGGATGGGGTACACACTTGACCGTGTATACTTTTCCGCCCACTTTTACCGTTGATGGAATGTTCATTCGCTCATCGCCCCAATCGGAACGAAATTAGGGGATTCGATTCCTTCGCCAGTCTCCGTAACATCATAATCGTCTCCGCAATTCGGACAAGATACGTCAGAAGCCGGAGAGGTAAACGCATCGACCGCGAACCTACAGCCGCAGCCCTCACATACATACGCTAGATATTTCATACGTCAATCAGCCCCTTTTCGATAAGGTACGTTAAGCCAATCGCTACGCTATCGGATTCGTCATCGGTCGCAAATACGAAGCCATCCGGTAGTCCAAGTATTCGCCGCACGCCCGCAGCCACTTCGTCTTTATCCGCTTTGCCGTGCCCGCCGACGACGCGCTTAACGGTGCTTGCGTTAACTTCGGCCGTCACCGTAAGTCCGCACCGCTGCAAGCCGCTGTCGACCGCCGCCCATGCGCCAAATATCGTCTGCCCCTGCCGCTTCTGCTTCGGATTCTTATAGTCCTCGCGGATAACGGTCGTATTGGCGGTAGCATAGACGCTTGCCGTCGTAATCGCAAATGCCTCGATAATGGCATAACGCTGTCCGTCCGGCTGACTTGCGTCGGTCTTGATGTGCGACGACGTAATTAACGAGGGCTTCCGGTCGGCTACGTCGATTGCCGCGAAGCCCGGCGAGGTTAACGATATATCGTAGATTAGATAGCGGTCGGCTGGCGGCTTATTCTTGCGTAGTGTTTTCGTTATTTTCTCCGCCTCCTTCTAGTTCGACGGTGATCGTAACGTATAATAAGAATAGGAATAATGCACCGTAAATTACCGCAGCGACAACACTAGTCGTCAATGTTTCGTATAAGCTACGAATAATTAGCGTGATCCACTCGATGCCTAACGCAACACTTAGCGTCATCATTAACGCGGCTACGATATGTTTTAACCATTTCATCCGTCCGCCTCCTTAGCATGATACGTAACGTGTACGTAGTAATTTCGATAGGATTCCGTCAAGTAATCGGTCAAATTTCGTTATCATTGGCGGGCGCCTCCCTTCGTCACCATACGTCGATGCCTAACGCGTATAGCATTTCGTCATACTCGTCACCCCAGTCCGTGGTAGCATCCGCAATTTCATCCGTTACCTTTACGTAATTTTTCGCTTCTTCTCGTAGTTGTAACGGAGTTACTATTCCGATAGAAAGCGCAATTCTCGTAAGCTGTGGACGAGATACGTCGGATAACGTAAATGTCCCGTCCTCATTCTTCGTAATATTCATTAAACCGCCGCCTCTCGTAATTGTTTGATTTCGCCTAGCGCAGACACATACGCCTGCTTCTGCGAATCCTTTAATCCACTACGTTTAACCACGTCGACTTGCCGTTCGAGTGCCGCCATTTCATCGTCAGATAACGAAGTTGCGCACGCCTGCTTCAAATTGTTAAACGTCCATTTCGATAAGTCGAGCGGCGGCGGCGTTCCTTTTTCGACAGACTCTACGATACTAGCGAAATGGATCATCTGCGCGCGTCTCATTTCGTCCGTTATCTCGATACAATGTACGGCGATATCCGGATTCTTCTCGTATTCTTCCGGCGTCATATTCCACGCTTTCTTCGATCCGTTTACGTAGAGGATAACGTAATAATCGATAGGCTCGCCCGGCTTATCGTACATTACCGAATAGCTAATCGTCTGCTGCGCGTGATCCTCTTGCGGTCCATTACGATGCTCGTACGCCGACGTTTTGGAATACGTTCCCTGCTTCGATTTAACTTCGAGTCCGACGCGGATTATTTCGCCGGCTTCGCTCACGTATCGCAGGATACCGTCGCACGTTCCATATAACGCGAACTTACGGCTGCCGACCGTTATCTCGCGGCTGACCTTCGCGAAGTCCTCGAACATCGGCTCGTTACGGTCGTTACGTTCGAAGCGGAATCGTGCGCCCGGTAAGTGTTTTTCTACGAATAGTAACGCGCGCTGAATCGTATCCCCAATCGCTGTGCCGACCGCCTGCCAACGCCCTTGATGCGGAGGTTGTCCGGTACGCTCACGTTTAGCGCCGCGGACTTTTTCGTAAAGCTCGCGCGGATCGGAGTTAGCGGACGATGGCGAGAAATACGGCATATTACGCGGCGGCCATACAGCGCGGCGTTTATCGGATAGTACGTCGTAATACCACTTATGAATCTGCGCGTCCAATTCGTTGTCGTACGTTTCCGGCCGGCTATACCATTCGTCAAGCATAGCGCGGAAGTTATCGCGGATTTCGTCCGCTAGTGTACGTGATTGTTCCGTTTGGATGTCGTATGAAACTCGTTGGAAATGTCCGATATTATACCGCCTCCTTATCGTTTCGTTACATATCGAATTGTCGTTACTTCCTTCGGCTCGACTTCCTCTAACTCGTACGAGAAATCTCCGCCATCTTGGATTTCAGTCGCGGGCAGCTCACGCCATAACGAAAAGTACGCTACGCTTCCGTCAGTTTCCGTAATCCTATAGACTTTAGTGCGATAATTAGTCCAGCGTCCGCCATCCTCAAAGGACTCGTCGACTTTTTCGACTTTATAAGTTGTGAATCCGTCCTTATCGCTCATGTACCCGTCAAGAGCGGCATCAATTGTTTCGTAATTCTCGTCCCATACTTCGCCCTGCTTACCGCAAAAATCACGTAGTTCTTCGATAATACTTTTCACACAACCGCCTCCTAATCGTTTTTATTCGCAAACCACTCATCAACCGAAACTCCCTCGCCCCACCTACGCATGATCTCGATATCCGTACCGTTCGCAACATCGCCCCAGGCGTACGATTCCGTCATAAGTTTACGAATAGCCTCGATATCCTCACGCGTAAAGTCCTCCGGAATTTCGAATAAATTTTCGTCATGCACCGTACCCCACAAACGCCAGCCATCGCGCGTCTTGCAGTATTCGTGCGCCTTAATCATCGTAACTTTCGTCTGTATCGACGACGATCCTTGTACGCGGGCATTCGTTGCCTGGCGCATCGCACGGTTCTTCTTACGGTAGGAATCACGGTCGCCCCATTTCGCCTTTATCGTTGCGTCCGGTAACCGTCGTTTCCGTTGCTGCTTGTCCATCCATACGAATCCGTGTTTTTCCGCAAAGGCCTCGTTACCTTTGATCCAGTCGCGAAGTACCGGCAAGCTATCGAATAGCTCCTTCATAAACTGCGCCGCCTCATCCGGTGTTGTACCGAGCTGCTCCGCCATCGTATACTTGGACGTACCGTAAAGTGCTGCGAGCCACGCGACCTTCATCATCTTACGTTCCTTCGTATCGGAGCCGTCCGGATTCTTATAAACTTCTTCGTACGGTTTGCCTGTGAATCGCACGGCAAGCATCGCGTAAGGATCGAGACCTTTTTCGAACGCTTCTACTAACGCTGGCTCACCGGACAGGTACGCAACGCATCGGATTTCCTGCGCTTTGAAGTCGGCACCAACGATTACTTTACCTGGCGGCGCAACGAACATACGGCGGGCTTCGTACGGTTGATTCTGAACGTTAAACTGATTCGAGTTACCTTCGTCTTTGTCTTCGCCGGAGCTGAACCGTCCCGTTACCGTTCCCATCGGATTGAATCGCGAGTGCCAGCGGCCGGTCGTCGGATTCTGTTTCAACGGAAGCTTATCGATATACGTACCGGACAATTTCGCTATCTTACGGTATTCGAGTAACTTCGCTATGATTTCATGTTGTCCGGCGAGCGGCTTCAACGTTTTCTTAGCGTCGAGGTTCGGCAGTTCTTGCCCGATTGCCGCCGATAACACGATTTTCATCTGTGGGCCGGAATTAAGGTTAAGCGGTTCGTCGCCGGCGTGATGTTTCGTTAACTCTTCGAGTAGATACGCATGTAACTCGTCCGCCTGTTTCCGCAACGTCTCGCCATACTCACGCGCAAATTCGAGGTCTAATACGTAACCATTCGCTTCCATATCGACGATTACGTATAGTAGGGGAACCTCGACCGTTTCGTAATAACGGAGTATCGACGGTAACTTATCGAAGTGTTTACGTTGGAACTTGTACAGTTTCCACGTAATATCCGTATCCTTTGCGGCATACGCTAACGCAATATCGAGCGGAATTGTGTTAAACTTTGTATTCTTGCCGAATAACGTATCGAACGTGTCGGACGGAACCGCAAGGTATTTCGTCGCCAAATCCTTCAATCGGAACGATTCCTCGTTTTCGTTAAGTACGTGCATTGCCGTCATCGTATCCCACACCACGCCGAGCAGATCGGAGCCGTGCCGTCTAAACATCGCTATATCGAACATGGCGTTATGCAATACCTTTCCGATGCCTTCGTCGTAAAGGAACGGACGTAACTCGTTTAGCACGTAATCGCGGTCGAGCTGCGGACCCTCATCGTGCGCCACCGGAATATAGACGTGTAAATCCGCGGCTGGCAACGTTATTGAGATACCGACTATTACGTCCGTATACACGTCAACGCCCGTAGTCTCCGTATCGACCGCTGTTATCGTTTCATTCTGTAGTAAGCGGACGATTTCGGAAAGTTGCGCGGCCGTCGTGATTAAGCGGTAATTGTCCGGCATGTTGTCGACCATCGAGCGCAAGGTTGCCGCCTTGTTACGCTCAGATAAATCGGCATACATCCGGAGTGCTTCCGCTTTACTGAAACGTTTGCCGGCTGAGGAGGGCGCTCTGCCTATAAGGCCCTCCGCCATTGCCGACTTTACCGCTATTAGACGTTGTGTATCGGTATCGCTGTTGTTCATCGTTAGAATACGTTGCCATGCGTCTTCCAACGTCTCCGTCGCCGCTGATTTCGCCGATGCTGCTGACGCAAGCGCTGCCTTCGCCTGCTTCCGACGTGTCTTGATGTCAGCCGGATTCATTAGTGGAGCACTCCGTCAGTTTGGCGGTCAAAGCGCTGCTCTACCGGAGTTACTAATGAAATTATATCGACCGTTTCCAAACATGTATTATACGCCGGATTGGAGTACGCCACACGATACCTACCGTTACATTCCTCAGTAACTTCGCCGTAGCCCGCTCTCGCCCAGCCTACGTTTACTACAACGTCGCCGACCTTATATTCGTTAACCTCGCGCCCAATCGCCGCCCATTTAACACGCTCCGCTTCTGCCTCGACCGCTGTCTTTGCGTCGGCTTCTGATAGGACTTCGAATTGGTCCGCTTCAAGCCAGTCGTAGTCACTTCCGTCGAGCAATTCGCATTTATATGGCCAGTAGCCGTCGTTCCCGTCATCAACCGTTATTTTTGCGATTGCACCGTTCGGTAAATCGTCGCCATTCGTAACCTTAACGTAAGTGCCGACCGGAATGCGGGCAGGCTCGGCTGGTTCCGCAGACTCTTCAGTAATCGGTTCGAGTACGACGTAATCATCATGCCCTACGTACCACCTGCCGGCGTTACGAACGTATTCATTGCCTTTAAAATCCGCAAGAACATCTACATTTCCGATATATTCCACTACTGCGGCATCTCCTATGCGGTAATATGCGCCTCCAACACTTCCGTTTTCCAATCCGATAATTAAAATACGCTCGCCCACAGCCGCCGGACGTTTAGCCTTACGATATTGTCTGCCTTCAATCGTGATAACATCGGATCGTTCCGTTTTGTCCTCGGTTACTTTTTCGTAGACTTCAAAATCATCATCTAACGTTAGAAAATCGCCTTCCTCGTCAATTACACCGCTATCATCATCCTTACCTGTAACGACTTCGTAAAATGAACCGTACGGTAGGTAATCGAATCCGTTCGCATTGTGCTGAACGATATCGCCAACAACCGCTTCCTCGTAAGTTCGGTTTGATTTACGGTACGTCACCGTTTCGCCGCTTTCCGTACGGATTGTCACTTCGTTATTCGGAGTCACAACGTTTAATTTCGCCAATATTAACGCCACCTTTATTCTATATTTTTATAACGGTCGATTACGCCTACCAGTTCGTATGCAACGCTGTACGCATACTCAGCTTTACACTCGTTGTCTGCGTGAATATATTCCGTGCGACTACCGAAACTTCCAATAACTACGGCAACCTCGTCACCTTCGTAAATCTCACCGCCGCACCACGCACACTCCGCTACTTCGCGCGGCTCCGGCGGGTTAATCGGTAATTCTACGTATGACATTCCGTATCACCTACACTTGTCAACGATTCCCTATCGAGTGCGAGCGGTAATTCGACCCAACGTGCAGCCGCCGATGCTTCACTCGCCCAGTACTCGCCGATTCCGCGCACTTCGAACATATACACGCGAGGTGCGACGCCGTTTTCCGCCCACACGCCAACGATATAGTCAGCGTCGGATTTCGTATAAGGCTCGCCGCTCCCTTTCTTCGCATATACAACGAGTTCGCCGCCGCGGTCCGTACGTTGACGAATCGTTTTGACCTGAATACGGTAATGCTCGCCATTCACGGGATCAGTCGCCAAGATATCGTATGGCTCGTCCGTGACCGGTCGATGCACCGTCCATCCCGCCGCCATTAACGCAGCCGCCGCGACCGTTTCCGAATAGCGTCCGGTAATTTCCGTTACGTGTGCCGTATTAATCGCCTCCTTTTCCGATATACCGTCTTATTTACGGTTAGCCACCACTTGAATAAGACGTTTCTGCCCCGCGGACAATTTCGCAACATCCGTAACCACCGTAACTTTCGAAATTAAATCGATAAACTTGAACATAATATCGTCTCCTTTTCGCTATTTTTCGTTGGCATTGCTCGGGACAATCTCCGTATTAAAACGGAAGATCGTCCTCGCTGATATCGATTGGTCGGTCGTCGTCGATCGGTTTAATGTTATCACTCGCGACTGCTCCGCTCCCAATCGTCAAGCCGAGACGGCTAATATCGAATCCTGCCTTTACGAGATTAGTCGCCTGCTCCGCTTCGTCCGCCTCGAATAAGAATCCGTCGAACACGCCGAAGTCGAACGATTTACCATCGAGTTTATCGAAGTTTGCACGCTGCTCCTTCGTTAATTCGTCCTCATCGTCGATATCGAGAATCGGCGATAACGTAACGGCCGTATTTGTACTGCTACCGGTTTTCGATAGCTCAAACGCGAGTTTATCGAGTTTCTTCGCATACTTCGAAATTGTTGCGAACACGCCTTTCGCTTGTTTCGGCGTCAAATCTACGAACCCTAACTCACCGGTTTCGAGATTTCCGAACCCTACAAGATAGCGCGGTTTGGACTTATACAGATACGCTTCGTTACGGAGTTTCTCCGCCTTTGATTCGTCACCGGCGTCTTTAGCGGCTTTTGCGTCCGCATAAAGTAGCTCGGCTGCGCGGTCGAATAACGAAGGATTGCCGGTAATAAATCCGCGGTCGTTGCGTTCGGCTGGCGTTTTTGGTACGAAAGTTGGCACCTTGCCGAAAATGCTGTGCGCGTAATACTCCGCCGAATCTTCCGCCGATAAAATGCGGACTTTTAACGTCGTTCCGCTCGGGAACGGTACATGTGCGGAAACCTTCGTTTCTTGCTCCGCCGTTGCCGCCGCTACTGCTGCCGAACCTTTACGTGTAAATTGACCCATTAACACATCGCTCCTTATTCAGCCTTTCGGCCTTGTGTTTTGTTGGCGGACGTTGGTTCGCGTGCCCGCCGCCGCGTGACGATTCGTTGTTTCCGGTTATTATTTAATGTCGGCCCGGCGCCGATACCGCGTCGCCCTCGCGGCTCAATCGGACGTAAGTTTGCAGAATCGATATATGCATGCTCTATATCGCTTCTGTCTTACGTTTCAGCAGGCTAATTGCGGATTCCGCCAATTACGGCACAACCCTTCGCTCGGCTCTTACGTCCGCAACCGTCTCCTAACGCTTACTTTCCGAACATCTAACGTAGTTAGTGTTTGGCGTCCGGGATAGCCCCGAACCTTCGGCGTTAGGAACCGGTTGCCGACGTAAGATAACGTTATTACTTCGTTATCTTATCGTCACTATTGCGCTTAAATAAATGCCGTCAAACCTTTCGCAACGGCCGTTTTCATACGAACAACTTCCGCAAGTTCCTCATCCAACTTTGCTTTTTCTTCGTCAATTTGGCGCAAACGCTCATTATTAACTCGTAGAACGGCTTTACTCGGTGTAATCGCCATTTTATAACGGCACTCCGCGGCTTCTACGTCTAGCTTCGCTTTCTTAATCGTAATGTCACGTTCAATAACGGACTCCTTTCGCTGCCATTTACGAAGCTCGGCGCGCGCCATTTTAGCAAATCGGTCGGCTAACGTGATGTGTTTGCGCTCAAAACGATATAACGTCAATACCTGGTCGTAACGCGAATCTAGCACATAAGCAACGCCATCGTGCGCGAACATACGTCCATACTTTCCGTCAACGTCGGCAACCTCCGATATGTACTCGGCGTTACGAAGGTTGCCGCGGATAATACGGCGGGCATCCTCGCGTTTTAGGTGCAACCGTTCGATGGCGCGGTCAACGGCGTGATTACTTACGATAACTTGCGCGTGGTCAATTTCGGTGCGAATGTTACGTTTAATCATCCGATACGCACCGCCCCTCGACCGTAACGGACGCGTTGATAATCGGCAGGATCGGCGTCGGACGGAGCTGCGCCCTCATATCGAAGATCATTTCGTAAAATTTCGTTAGAATTGCGTGAATAATTCGGAACCAATGCGGATATACTACGTATATAGTTAGTGTAAGACACGATAAACACCTCCGGAAAATTACTATTTATTGTAAATGTGTTGACGAGAAAGTTATTTTTCATTATAATGGACTTGTTTAAGGAGAAAGCCGTAATGCCTAAACGGCCTTCTCCATAAGTAGCATATTTTTATATTGACATTCATGTTATACTGAATATAAGAATATGGACGATGCCTATGTTCATATTCAATAAGTTAAACGGCTAAATAGTCGTAAATATCTCCGAAACGATTGCCATCGTAATAACGAGATAATCTATTTAGTTTACGTTTAACAACCTCGTGGTGAAGTCCAAGAGTTCTTGCGATTTCTTTACGAGATACGCTGCCAGGCGTGAATAAGTATGCTTCAACGATTGCCGTCGTTGCTGCATCGGAAGGCGAATGCCTTACAAGGAAATCGATCACTTGCCGGTGGTCGGTTTCTTTTTTTAGTAATTCGACGTCCGCTCCCTTAACGGTTGCCGCCGTTTCGGAAATGTATTCGTGAACTACTTCGTACTTTCGTTTAGTTACTCGCTTCCTGTCGTAGTCAATGCGACTTAGGTGTAGGGCCTTATTTAGCCAGTGTTCAAAGTTGTCAATTCCTTCTGTGATGGTGAGAATTACGTCGTCGAAGATTTCTTGCGCAGTATGTTCGTCAAAGTTGTAAGTACGCATCGCCTTGCGTTTATGTATGTCTAGAAGTGATTTAAGCGACTGGTAGAAATCGTTGAAATTGATATTCTTGTTAATGAACTGTAAATATGATTGCTGATAATTTACTGTTGTCAAATAACTTCAACTCCTTTACACTTATATAGTCGTGGTCGAACTCGATTCGGCACACTTTATCAAAAATAAATTAATAAATATTTTTCGGAGGTTGTCCGATGCGATTAAAACCGCGTCGATGCCTCATTCCGGAACTACTCGTTAAACGTAACTGGACGCAGCGTCAACTCGCGGAACACTCCGGCGTTGACTCTCGCATTATATCGAAGTATGCGAAAGGTACGTTAAAAACTGGTAATATTACGAATTTTTACGCTACTTATATCGATACCCGCGCACGCCGCCTCGTTAACGTCCTTATATTCCGTCGGAATTTTCGCGATTTTCAAACGAACCTTACCGCGTAGCCCTTCGACTAATTTCCGCTGCCATATCCGCCCAGCCCCATCTTGATCCCGCCATATCGTCAATTCCTCGATAGGCGACCGTAATATCAACGCCAGCTTGTCCGCTGTTATCGCCGTGCCGCCCGTCGCAATTCCGCATATCCCATTCGACATAAGTGTCAATGCGTCAATCGGCGCCTCTACGATACCAACCGATTTAATCCGATGCTTGTACACTATGTTAATTCCGTATAACATTTCGCCAATCGGACGGCTGTCGCTACGATACCAAAACGTCTTGCCCGCCGTTTTACGATACATGACGTTGCCGAGCGATCCATCCGCGTTGAACCACGGAATTGTTACGGCTTTCTGCGTCATATCGTAGCCGACGTTCATTAACCGCTGTATCTCTTCGCTTATGCCGCGCCTGCCGAGATATTCCGACCGATAGCGATAATCATCGAGTATGTACGAAGGAATACGGCGAGGCTTAACGCGTGCCTTCAACAGATCGGGCGGCTTAAACGTTGGGCGGCCGGTTTCATCGTAAGTTAAGACGTAACCGTTACCGTATTTAGCCGATAGATATTCCGCTGTTTCCTCGTACGATTCCTGCCGTAAGTATGCGAGCAGCTTCGTAAAGTTACCGCTCTGCCAGTCCGGATCGGTCGCGCCGCTATCGTGCCAGCCGCCTGTTTCGAGGTTAACGAAGAATGACGGATGCGTATCGTAGCGGAACGGTGAGGCCGCGAGTAACTTACGGCTTGTCCACGTCGCGGCCGTCCAGTCAAACGCTTCGAGTTCGGTACGTACGTCAATCATCGTGCGTCACCGCCTTCTAAAAGTTACCTACGAACTGTGCCGCTATATCCTCGACCTTCGGTTCCCGTACGATCCCGTAATTCGGTAGATACACGACTTCAACCGTTGTATCCTCGCCGCCTGCCCGTCCTTTACCGAGCGCTATCTTACCGCGACCCTCGTTTGCCAGCGAATCAAACGCGAACAGTACGGTCGCATCTTCGAGGACAGCTTTCGTTTTCTTTACTTCCGAACGGCTCGGCGGTTTCAGCTCGCGGGCTTCCGACGTCTTATCTTTTTCGTCCTCGTCGGATTGCGTTATTACGTGGATCACCGTCTGCGTTCGTCCGGCAAGCCTACGTAAAGCCACGCTTGTAGCCGCGACGTCACCGCCTGCGGTCTTACTCGTATTGCGCTCGTAGTCCATGTAATATATCGGATCGATAACGACAACGTCCGCTTTAACCTCGTTAATTTCACGCTCTAACGCACGCACGCTGCGGTCGATAAACGTCGGATCATCGACGGCTCTTACGATAATACGTCCGCTAATATGTTCGTTAATCGTTTTGACGAACGCCTCCATATCCGCCTCGATCTCCGACGGTAATTTGCCGGCTAACATCGCGCGATTATCGAATCCGGCGTCGATCTCCATACCGTCAACATCCGCAATCATTACGCCAATTCTAGCAGATACGAACGAAATTATACGCGTAAGAATCTCGTACATCGGCATTTCCATCGCCCATATGATTACACAAGCGCCCGCCACTGCCGCCTCTAACGCCTCGACGAGCGTAACGATAGATTTACCGCGGCCGGATCGTCCGAACCACGTATACATATTACCGGAGAAGTATCCGCCACCAATCGCGGCATTAACGGAAGGGAACGCCGACTTCCATATTTTAAACGATTCGCCGGATTTTCTGCGCTCATATTCCGCTAGGAACAGGTCGCCCGCCGCCGCGACATCCACTCCGTTATTTTTACGAACTTCTGTTCTCATTTTAATCGAATCGACGCGTAAATTAAAGTATTGCGCGTAGTCATCGAATGTGATAGAATGACCGATCTCCGCGAATTTGTCAGCGTGCTCGCGGCTCTGCATGAATCGTTGAATCTCCGTCTGCGCCCACGTTTCCTTTATACGCCGCGCCATAAACTCGTACGAATCCGTAACCGCGGGCACGTACGTAAAATCCGGCACTTCCGTCACGACTGCGGCATATGACGGAGCTTGTCCGTTTTCACCGTGGTATTTACGGATGAAATCGTACGCCGCTTGTTCGACGGAATCATGGAAATAGTCGCGAGATAATCCGAGTTTATCCAGTTCGGGCACGTTATTTTCGTCGATGATCCGAGACAATAGTGGCTCTACGTAGCTCATCTTTTTCGCCTCCTCGTTGTATTCGATTATATTAACGCTTCTATATTCTGTAAAACGCCAAATTCGGCGATTTTCATAGTTTTGACGTTTTCTTGTCGCTTTTCAAACCCTTTCGTTTCGATACAATTTTGTACACTATGGTATTTTGACGTGTCCTATCGTGTTCTATTGTATTCTTTTTTATACGATATTATTTTCGTGCAAAAACGGCTGAACTCTCGTTTTCTCACTCATTCGCAAGATTACGTAGTTTTCCGTAATCCGCGCTTGCTTGCCCCGCCGAACGTAATCTCTACCGTCTGCTCACGGAAACGGTCGGCAATCCGCGCGTCAAATATCCGAACTATATCGTCCATTTTAACGTTTGAAGTGTAAACCGACGGAAGCCCTGCGGCAACACGCGCATTTATTACCGAATGTAGATCGGCGCGAAACGCTTCCGTCGCTTCACGCACGCCAATATCGTCGAACACTACGAACGGAACCGTTGACGCGGCGGACATGCTATTATAGTATCGTTCGGCGGCCGGTGCTGCCACGCTTTCCGGAACCCGCGGACGATTAAACGTATTGTAATCCGTCTGCCATTCGTTAACGTCGAGGAAATATACCGGCCGCTCTGACGCTTGCCTATTGCGCCGAGCCGAGCCGATGTAGTGAACGTTAAGGTATTCGTTAAGTACCGCCGCCGCCGTCGTAGATTTGCCGGTGCCTGGCGATTGCGAGTACAGATATAGCGATTTGATGTCCGGCGGTCCTTCGTTAAATTGACGCGCGAACGTCTTTACGTATTCTGCGAGCCGTGCGTATATCTTCGGTTGATCCTCCGCGACTGGCGATGATAGTAACGTTATATGACGTAAGCTGTCCGGGATATTAGACGCTGAAAGCCGGCCGCCGCGCCCGTTTGCGCCGTGGATCGCGATAAATGCGCTGCAGATACGATTACATGCGGGCGTGTCGGCGGCTCGGCAGGCGTGACGTAAGTTGCAATTAGCGGAATGTTTCGACTGCGTTACGTTAGTCGTCAAGTGGCGTCGCCTCCCGTTCGTCGATGAATTTAACCGCATCCGCAACGGTGCTGAACAACGGCTTCGCTTCGATTCCTTCTATACGGTATCCGATCTCGCCCGCCGCCGCGCCACTAAGTATCTGTATATTTTCGCCTCTATGCGTATATACAGTAACCCACGTTTTATTCATACCGTCGCCTCCTTTTCCGTAATCTTCACGATAAGTGACGCGAGACATATCGCTTCCGGTGCGGTCGGCTTCGTTACTATCTGCGCCTCCGTGTCGTCATCGTTCGTTATACTCGTTTCGACCGTATATCCGTGTGCGTGAAATTGGATTTCCATGCCGCCCCACGCTCGGCTCGATTCGAGTACCGCCCACGCCGACGAAATGTCCGTTGTGTAATTCGGCAAAAATCCGAACGTTCCATCGGAATTTGGCGCTGTATTTAGCGGTATATATTTCGTAACAACCTCCGCAACCCATGCGTCACGTTCGCGCGGCGTCAACGTATTCCACTTCGCTTCGATTTCCGTACGGTTCACTCGGACACCTCCCGAAACATTTCGTTAAACTTATCGAATTGTTGCTGTTTCTGCCGATTAGCTTCCGATTGTTTCTTGCGCTTATCTTCTTCAAGCCGCTCGACACATGCGGCATACTCCCGTTCTAGTCTGCGTAAATACGACAGTATCGGTTTCACCCATGTACCTTTATGCCGCCAGCCGTACTCTTCCGTCCAACCCCGCTGACCTCGGACTACACCGTAGACCTCTAACGTATTTTCGCCGTCAACTAAGTAGATACGAAACGTCTTGCCGCGTGCATGCGTTGATGTAACGTATATAACGTTATCACACTGATACGCCACGGAATCGCCGCCATGCGTACAGCGCTGCGTTTTAGCTAAACCGCCGATCCCTACGAGATGCGCATCTTTAATAATTCGGTAAAACTCGCGTGCTCCATTCATATTATCGTCTCCTTTCGTCAGTTAATCGCAAGTAATTCGCCATGTACACGCGGCGTGCCCGTTCGTTACCGTTCTGCTCCGCCATTGCCGCGAGTTCGAGCAGCAGCTCCGGCGGATTTGACGTATAGTTTCCGATTAGCATCTGTTGCATAGATTATCGCCTCCTTTATCGTTAATTTCGCCCAACAGACTTACGCCCAACGCAGAAAAACTCTGCGCTGCCTGCCGTAAGGGGTACGTCAGACGGATCGTAATTCTACGTGAGAGGCACGTTGATATTACGTCATTTTAGCGGAGAGTTATTTCGGGGAATATCGTGCGGCTGGCGGGGATGGTTGCCGTGGATGCCGCGAGGAGTTTATGTTGTGTTTCGTTGTTGGTAAATCTTTCTTATGACCTTATATTACAACTTACCGATTGTAATGTCAATCACTTTTTCTAAATTTTATTTCGGTATGTTTACGATATTAGTACATATGATATAATAATTACATCCCCAAACAAAGGAATGATCGGTTTGAAACTTAGACCTAGTTATAACAGATTACGTCACATTTTAGTGGATCGAAAAATGAACATGGCCGACTTACGTCGAGCTACTGGCTTGGGAAGAAATACCACGGCAAGCCTTAATGCTGATAAATCTGTTTCGTTAGATACCCTCGCAGTTATTTGTGAGTATCTTGATTGCCGGATTGAAGACGTTGTCGAGTTCGTACCTGATATGTCTAGTTATGCGCGAAACAAAGATGGTTTAATAGAGATATTTCCTACTGAAAAAGGAATGCAGATGATAAAGAGGGTAAAACTAAAGAATCAAGAACTTAACGAAGACTAATGTTATTAGAACTGGTGTTCTCTACTAAAATATGTTAATTTTTAGTATAATTACAATTGCCACTTTTGGTTTTAGGAGTATGTGCCTAGTGCTCCTAAGGAGTACAAAACCGAAAGGAGGTAGTGTACATGCGTATAACTTTCGAGTTAGACAAGTGGGCGGTAACTCTTTTATTGTTACTGTTGGCGAAGTGTTTCCTAGGCTAAGGATTCGCCTATACTTAGATAGCCTGCGGAGAGTCAGCCCCTCGCTGTGTCTCCGCATATACAAAACGAAAATAAACGCGAGACGAAGCCTGCCCGCCGAGCCTCGCGTTTTTACGTCTAAACCACCGCAACCAACGTCCGCTCAATCGCCGCCAAACTCTCCGCAAGCTGGCTCCGATTAAGGCGGGGAGCACTCGCTATCTCCTCCCGTAGTTTTTCCGTCATTTCAGACGCATTAAGTACCGCCCCTATCAACGCCTCATTCTCGGATTCGTACGCCAATAAGTCCGATTCGACTACGTGTGTAGCAACGTCCACCTGCCGTATCAATTCCGCTACAATATCCGCAGCGTCTCGCCCTAATCTATCGTGCACTAACGATTGGAAAAGGTCGGCATTCGGTACATATTCCGCCGATCCGTCCGGTAAGTGGATTAATCCGTACATACATCGTCCTCCCTTACGATTTCCCATCGTCCTTTTATCTCCACTTCCGTCAACACACTCGCGAAACTCCACGCATGATTCCCGATTCGATGCGGTTGCAGCTCCGCCTCTGTATACGTATTGCCCTCGCAGGACTTAACGGTGTATCCGTACGCCACCGCATGTATTGCGTATAATAATCGCATAATCCCGCCTCCTTATAACTTATCGCCGACCTCGTAGAAATCTCCGTCATCGCCACGGACAACGAGCGGTCGTTTACATGTATTGCACGAATAGAAACCGAGGCTGCGGTCGTTCCAACACGGATCGAGAAAATCGACGTAATGCTGTCCGCATTCACACGAAACGAACACGCCTTTTACGAATAATTGCGCAGATTCCGGACGCATGGCTACCACACCACCTCCGGCAATTTCGTTTCTTCCACAGTCTCCGCTTTCGCTTCGCCTGCAACAAGCAATCTCGGAATGATCGTATTAATCCGATAAGCCACCGCGAAGCCCGCGGTCAATATAGGATATTGCGGTGTAGGGCGGTAAGTACGGAAGCACTCGTCGAATGCCCCTTTTAATAACGCCGTGCCGTGCGCTTCGATTGCGCGCTTTAGTACGCCTTGCTCAAACCGCCAGTTACGCATCGGTGCATATTCCATACCGTAATACTCGCGGTTTAAGTCGATGAACATTTGCGAGAATGTGCGGACGTTCCATTTATCTACCGGAAGCGCCCGCCAATCTGCCGTGTTAATTTTCGTTTTCTTCGTCATCATACGAACTCCTTTCCGATAAAATACGTTGGTGTAACTCGATAACATCATCCGCATCTTTAAGCGTATCGTATTCCGCGATTACCCTATCCCCGTTCCATAACAACGTCTCCCACGCTTGCGTTCGAAAATTAACGTTCTCATACGTTCGCCATGCGCTAGAGATTCGCATAGTGCTTGATACTCTCGTATGGATACCCGTTGTTACGCTGTCTTGCTGTTTATACACCGCCATCGCCCAACGCCTCCTTCGCTTTTTGTATCGCCGCGTCTACGTGTGCGGACGGTTTATTCTTCGTAATATAATTTCCGTTGAACACGGACAGTAACGATTCCAACGCCTGCCTATAACGTTGAATCTCGTTATAATAAGTTTCCGCAGCACTAAACGCTACACGTTCGTCAATGTGTGCGGATAGCATTTCGGATTTCAAACGTTTATTCTCCGCCTCTAACTCCGCCATTCTATCGAGTGCCGCCGGCCATCCGGTGCGTGCTTCCGCTATGAAACGGGCGTCGTCTTCCGTATCTAACTCGCCGTAAAATAACGGATACCATTCGCCATTATCGTAGTCGAACTGTACTACCGACTTACCGTCCGCCTTCCAAACGTCAGCGCCAGCCGTCGCCGCGTCACATATCGCACGGTCAGCGGTAAAGTCGCGGGCTGTAGCCGTATTTTTAACGTTTTCCATTAACAAACACCTCCGAAAATAATATCGATAATCGCCGCACGCTGCTCGTCCGATACTTGCGAGCCTGCCGCGTTTTTATGTCCGCCGCCAGCATACGCCTTTGCGAATAGCCCTACGTCTATATCGCCTTTGCTACGATAACTAACTCCCTTTGCCGGATCAATCATCGCCACTAGATCGATATCGTCGCGTTCACCTACGATATGATTGCCGAGTTCCGATTGGTAGCGGTCAGCGAATACGATGCCGACGCGGTAGCCGTTAATCTGACGTATGGTTATTGCCGTGGATTTACCGCGAATATAGGCGTCAATGCGGCTCCGCTCTACATCTAATAGCAGGCGTTCCTCTGCGGTTAATTCGACGGAAATATTACGAGTAAAACGGTCGACGAATCGGTCACGTCCGATCAGATACAGTAGATCGTTCAAATCCTTCGCCGCCTGGTCGCCTGTTAACGTCCAATCCCACGTATCGTATGAGCGGACGGCTTCGGAGAACTCCGGTAAAACATTGCCTAGATATTCGTGGAATAACGATGTACCGGATGTTTTAGTATTATCGCCGTCAATACTTAGGACGAGTGCCCATTCGTACGTATTTAACCATGCGGCTGTTTTATGGTGGTCAATTAACATCCAATATGTGTTGTAATTATCACGATCTATCCGCTTGGCAACCGCCTCGTTAACGCTAATATCCGTAATGTAAATCTCGCTGTGTCGCACGTCCTCGTCTAAATAAGCGGAAATCTTATCGTTAACGTTGCTATAGTCGCAATACTCAACGTCAACATTGTCGCGACCAAACGCGTGGTAAGCCAGCACTGCGCAGCCAACTCCGTCCAAGTCCGTATGTGTAAACAATTTCACCGTTTTATTCATTCGCAGACACCTCCGGAATTAATCGTTCTAATCTCGTTACATATTCGTCAATAGCACGGATAAAACGTCCGATATCCGTTTGACTATCCGTTACGGCGACCGCCTCTCTTACGGAGATTTCGCGGAGCGCGTTACGTAATCCAGCCGGCGTCAAGTTGTAATATTGCTTGCAGTCGCGCCACTCCTTGCGGATAACGGCGTCGGACATATCGCCTTTGTAGTTGGGCGAGCGGCGCGGATCGACGGACGCCATGCGCCATAATACGAAGCATGTATCCTCCGGCACAAGACCGTAGTTTTCGGTTACTGCGATAAAGCGGGCGGGCATATTGTTATTATCGTTCATTAGTGGACACCTCCGTTTTATTATTGATGCCTTCGACGGTAATTCCGAGTATATCGAGTGTGCGCACGATTCCTACACGGACGCCGTCATCGTAGTCAATATCGAGATCACAACCGTTATACACCGCAGCCAACTCCGCGTGTTTCTCGTCGTCCGTTTTCTCGCGGTGAAATCCGTTTACGACCGCCTGGATAAACGTCTCATACGGAATCGTACGTAGCACCGCGTAGGTATCGCTAGGCTCGTAATAGCACGATAAAATCGACCGCGTGCTATATCCGTATTCGCGGAGTTGATCGAGTTTTGCCGCAACTTCTTGCGGAATTTTAACGAGGTTACTCATGGTAATTGCGCCTCCTTTACGATAATAACGTTTGGTACGGACTGTGCGTATTTCCTTACGAAATCTAACGTATAGATGCCGGTTTGGATTACGGCGGCTGTGTCCGATTTGTAACAGCGGTACAATCCGTTTTCTAAGTTGACGAAAATTAGTGCGGCGGATTCGACTAGATGGCGGGAAATTTTAGCGTTCATTCAACGTTCCTCCTTTACGAAAATGTGTAAAATAGTGCAAATAAAAACGAGTGTCGGCGAGCCATTTGCGGAAACTTTTAAGTTTGCGAAAATTAACGCTTGACATTTCGGACGTTATCGGTTATAATATAAAATCTTTTAAATAATTATTTAAATCTTTTAAAAGACTTAATAATATTACTTTCACTACGTTCAAGTAATATTCCGTCATCGTTATAAAAACCATAACGATAACGGATATACTTGACGTATATAAATCATATAGGACGTAGAAAAAGAAAATATAAAAGATAAAATATACCGATCCGCCGCGCCGCCATCCGACCGTCACCACCTCCCTCCGTTTAACATGTGGTTTTACTCGTCATTTTTACGTGATTTTAGCCGTTCTAACCGTCGGATAGGGTGTTTATACCCGACCGCACTATTAAGGCGCTAATTTCACGTAAATTACAAGGGACATATTTTGTCCCACGTTAATTATACGGATACTAACGTTCGATTCCGAAAAGTATACAAAAAGTGCAAATTTTACGCAGAAATTTCGGACGCATACGCTTGCTCATTGTTGATGAAACGGAGTGGAAACGATCTGCCCGTTGCTTCGCGCCATAGTTCGGCGGATGTAACGACGTAACCGTATCGTTTGTTATCCGCTATAATATCGTCGAGACTTCGTTTATTATCGAAGCACCAATCGACGTATTGGCGGTATTCGTCCGGTGTAAGTCCGTTTTGTGCCGCTAAGTCCGCCACGACCGCGTCAAAACGGGATTGATCGAGATTGAAGCGTTGCCTATTCGCTTCAAACCACGTGAACGGATGATTGTCCAACTTTTTATTATTCAAATCAAAGTCAAACGGAATCATATTCCCCTGGTAAGTTCCTCCGTGCCCTATACCTAGCGGTATAAAATGTTCATGAGCAATTTTACCGCTTCCAGTAATTAAACAAAAATTACCTAAATCATACGAAAGGTTCGGTAACTTTTTCTTCAACGCACGTCTTCTTTGTACCCACTCCTTTCGTTTAGGATTGTTAACATACTTATCATATAAGCAATCCGAACATGTGCGACTTATGCCGAGTTTACCGCCCTTCTTAGATTTATATCTAGTTAATAATTTCGGAACTTTACATCCGACGCAAGTACAAGTGAAACACTTTAGATATGGTTTCCCGCCTATTTGAATGATCGCTTCCTTAATATCACCGTATGTTTGGCGAACATGCCTATCGAATGAAATATCTTCCGCGAATCTATCTAACGAAATGCTTTCTACGTAAAAACATTCTGAAATTAATTTATCAATTTCCTCACGAAGTTCTTCTGTGGAATTGATTAACGAAGGTTCTTGTATTCCCCAATTCGAGTCGAATGGCTCATAGTATTCAATCCTGCCCGCCTGTACTGCCCTAGTGATTGACTTTCTACTAACTCCAATTAATTCCGCAATCTTCGATTTGTTTCTGATCCCCATATCGAAAGCGTCTTGTATTAATTCTGATACAGAAGCTCGCATCTTATCTCCTCCTTTCACTTATATAGTCGTACGAAAACGATAATCGGCACACTTTTGCGTAAATTTATTTTCACATTACGTATCGATCCCGTCATTTTACCGTCAAATTAACCGCCCTACTCCCGCACCCAACCAAATACCCTAGCGGAATACTAGAACCGCTAATTTGCCGTAAATTTGACGAGTAAAACCGTATGTACGGATATGGAACGATATATTATAATTAACGTAATAATAGTAGATATAGTAAACGGAGGTAATCGTATGCAATGTCCGTATTGTGCCGAAGAAATAAAAGACGAAGCGATCGTATGTAAACACTGTAGTCGCGATATCGTTCCGAAAGTAAACGAAGTCCAAGTTGTTAGACCAAGCGTAGTCGGCCGCGTTGTTTCGACCGTGCTCGGACTAATTGCGATTGGCACGTCGGTCCCACTGTTTATGACCGTTATGCCGCTCGGATTCGTGGCGCTCATCGCCGGTATCGTAATCATGGCAATCGGAAATTCGTCGTCACAGTTCGAATCGTGCCCGAGCTGCCGCGGAAGTAAAGCGCTCAAAATCGAACGAGATATGACTGCGGTAAAATGCGATAAATGTGCGGAGAAATTCGAAATAACGTGGATGTATCGGAACGTGGACGGCGAGGTATTACCGGAGAATAGCGAAAAAGCCAGCGAGGCATAACGCCTTACTGGCTTTCGTTTTATTTACGTCTTGTTAACCGTTTGAGCGGACTGTGCCGGCTATGCTCGTCCACTATCGAGGATTCGCTTAATTGTACGTATTTACGCGTCGTTACGATATCGGCGTGCCCCAATATCTTCTGCAGATGGAATATACTCATACCGGACTCGGCGGCCATCGTTGCGAAATTATGACGTAGCACGTGTGGCGATACGTTCCGGCCGAGCTTCGCCTTTTCCGCGTATTTATCGAACGCTTTTTGTATCGTTTTCTCGCTAAGCTGATCACCGTAATTAGTCGTAAACACGAACGTTGTGTCAAACGTCTGCTCCGTCTCTTTTATGAGTTGGCGGAGAAGGCGGGCAGTTTCGGTGCTTAACGGCAGCGTACGATTCTTCCGGTTCTTATTTTTCGCCGCCGGAAGCTTTATAACTTTTTGTACGAAATCACACTCGGACTTTTCTAACGAACATATCTCGTTTAATCGCATCCCGGTATCGATAATCAACAGCATAATTACGTAATCACGCCACTGCGCCCACCGTTTCTGGTTCGGCGCCTTTAAGAATCGCGTCAGCTCGTCCTCCGTTAGCGGCTGCACGGTATCGACGTCCTGCTTTAATAGAGATATCGTTTTCATCGGATTAGAATCGATCACGTTGTCGTTATACAACGTTATAAAGAACGTCCGAAGCACGCGGATACGAACATTAACGGACGCCGCCGATATCCCACGCCGACCCTCCGAAAACTCCGCCTTGTACGGATGCCCTTCGTAGTAGCTTTTTTCTTCCGCGCACCATAGCACGTATTCACGCAGCATAGCGGTCGTTACGTCCGATATCGTAATATGCCCATACCTTTCCGTCATCCAATCGACCCAATACGTCATATTCGCCTCGTAGCCGTCCAGCGTGCGTCTCTTTAAGTTCTTCGCCCTCTTAGCGGTCATAACGTATTCCACCGCCTCCTGGAGCGTATAGGACGGCAGTCCAACGTCTCCCACCGCCCGCCGGTCGCTTAGTATACGTTTACCCTTACGTTTATCAATCGCCATAACAAAAAGCCTCCTACGTTATATTTCGTAGAAGGCTCCGAATCAGCACGGTTATAGCGGATCAGTTAGCTGTCATTACGGGCATTTTCGGACTGTTTTCGTACCGCTAACGGGCTGAAAACGCCGTAACGACGGCTGACGAACGAATGGCGGAGAAGGTGGGATTCGAACCCACGCACGCTTTGACACGCCTAACTGATTTCGAGTCAGTCCCCTTATGACCACTTGGGTACTTCTCCTTTTGCACAAAAACGATTGTACCATATAGTACATTAACATTGCAATAATCCATTGGCTCTATAAAATTAGCTGCTATTACTACTCATTTTGACTTAAAATATCTGTCACTTCTGCCTTGCCAACAATCTTTTTCATATTCTTCTCAAACTTAGCTCTCGGCAATAGAATGCTATGTCCACAGCCTGCACATTTCATTCGAATATCCATCCCCATGCGGATAACAATCATTTCGTTTGATCCACAAGGATGCACCTTTTTCATTTGCACAATATCTCCAAGCTCGAATTGTTTACGCTCCATCATTCTACCTCCCACATGATTCAAACTTAAACATTTCCCAGCAAGCTATATAAATTAACTTTCAACCTTGTTATCGTAAGTTCTTCCATTCCCTACACTAAGCTTCGTTCATTTGCAGCTTATGCTCTTCTAACGTAAGCTTAAAAACTTCATTCATATATTTTCGTATAGCCTCCTCATGAGCAGCATCACATTGTACCTCCACTCTCATGAGAATCTCATCCTTATCAAATTGCTGAATTCCTAGCACATTAGGCTTTCCAATTATGTTTTCATGTACAAGTGTCTCTGCACAATGCTTGACAACTTGCATAATATAGTGCAAGTTGCCTTGATATGCTATAGCCATATCAAGTGTCACCTTATTGGTCTTTAATGAATAATTTGTAATTTCCGTAATTAGACTATTAGGGACAATATGAACCTCACCTTTATCATTGACAATTCTTGTCGTCCGTAAGCCGATCATTTCAACCTTACCTTTAAATTTACCCGTTGAAATCATATCGCCAACTGCAAACTGATCCTCCAAAATAATGAAAAAACCAGTAATGACATCCTTGACGAGACTTTGTGCACCGAAGCCAATAGCTATACCAGCAATACCCGCACCAGCAAGCAGTGGACCAAGTGAAATCCCGAGTTCTGACAGTACTAATAGTCCTATAACAAAATAAATCGAATATGAAACAATATTTTTTAATAGCTTGCCAATCGTTGTTATGCGCCTTTTTTGATTGGCGTGTCTAACATTCATCTGCTCAAGTACGATTTTATTGATTGATTTGTGAAGAAGCCATACGAGCAGCTTACTGGCAATAATCATTAGTAATATACGAACAATTCGGATCCCAACACCACTCCAAAGCTCCTCATTGGTAAACAACTTTTGGAGCTCTTCGAACCAATTCATCCACATCGCAGCAGCATCCTTTCCTCGTCATTTACATGACTTGAATATAATCTAACTGCTGCTTCTGAAATATTCCGCGAATTTCAACATGCTCTGACTTAATGATATCTTTTACCTCATGCAAGCTTTCTGCAGGAAAATGAATTGATAATGCGCATCCAGCAGTAATTTCTTTCGGAGTTGGGCATATATCAATGTCTATCTCTTTATACTCTAATAGCATCTCTGCGCGCAACGCCTGCTGTGTAGAGTCAAATGCAATTAACATCAGTTCATTCACGATTAGATGAACTCCCTTCCTATATTAAGCAATACCAAGTATAAGATCACTATTTTCGCTACATACTGATATTATATTTTGTTTCAAGAAAGGAAACTTACAAGAAACAATGAAAACTACTCCGTCAATAAAAGTTTTATATAATGCTCCGTTAATCCGTACTTTACTGCAGCAGGAGCTAACTAATTTGCTCAAATTCGCTTCACCAGAGCAGCATATTGTCGTTATCTGCATTGGAACAGATCGCTCCACTGGAGATTCGCTAGGCCCTTTAGTTGGTTCAGCTCTAGAAAAATATCGATCTAGCTTTATGCATGTTTATGGAACAATTGCCGAGCCTGTACATGCTTTAAATTTAAGCGATACGTTAGAGCATGTAAAACAACAATTTGCTAATCCATATATTATCGGTATTGATGCTTGCTTAGGTCAAGCTTCAAGCGTTGGCTGCATCCAAGCTGGTCTTGGTCCAGTACGCCCTGGTGCTGGTGTGAATAAGGAGCTTCCCCCTGTTGGTGATATGCATATTACAGGAGTCGTCAATGTTGGCGGCTTTATGGAGTACTTTGTTTTGCAAAATACACGCCTCCATCTTGTTATCTCGATGTCTGATATTATTGCACAATGTTTGTATCATGCTATTTCACGACATATTCGCAGTGTTGGGCAAGCAGAGGCAGAGCAACCATCTACCTTAACACGCAGCAACTAATTTTACTTAGCCTCTTCAATAACTTTACGTTCCTCAGGTGTGAGCGAATAATTAGACTGGCCAGCTACAACAGGTTTCCCGTATAAATACATGCCTTCTCTACTATGAATACTCGTTAGTACAATCCCATCCTTACGATCATTCATAATAGCGAGTGAAAAGCTCAAATCACTTCCTGAATCAGCAAATGCGTTGTAGCGATGAATTGCCAGCTTGCTCTTTTGCAGAGGGAATGCTTGCTGCAACGCCTCCACCTTGTCGCTTGTATCCTCAATTGCTTGCTGATGTCTTACGATCTCATTTTGAATGTCGATAATCACATCCTGTAAATTATCTACAGCCGTTGACCCCATCATTGCTTTATAAGAACGACTAAGTTTTTTTAGCTTACTACTTAATGAGATAACTACAAAAAATTGAATTAATACAATCGCCACTAACGCGATAACGATATAGTCAATATAATCTTGAATGAACTGCAACAGATTTCTCTCCTTTAAGCTCAACGAAGTCTTATTGGCAACATGCTATTACTACATGGCTATCCGTACCTTTTTGAGCCAGCCACTTCTTAAAGTCAATTTCGATGTATCTTTAGCTTGCCCTAATATTGCGTAATAATTTCTTTCACTGCTTCAATACAAGCATCAATCTCTTCCTCTGTCGTGCTATAGCCGATACTTACTCTGACAGCACCTCGCTCACTTGTACCAGCTGCATTATGAGCTGTTGGCGTACAATGAAAGCCCGAACGAACAGCAATTCGATAATGCTGATCAAGAATAAAAGCCATCTCTGAAGGATCAATATGCGGCACGTAAAACGAGACGATCCCTGTTCTAGGCTGTCCAAGCGCTGGGCCTAAACATCTAACTCCATCTAGCTGCTGCAAGCCCTCTAGAAGCCGCTGAGACAGCTTCCACTCATGCTGATAGATCTTATCTACTCCGATATTAGCAACGTACTTAGCACCTGCTGCAAGCCCTGCTATCCCAGCAGTATTTTGTGTGCCTGCTTCGTATCGATCTGGTCGTACAAGCGGTTGATGAGCAGCTTCAGATTGACTACCTGTGCCACCCTCCATCAACGGTTCTAACTCAATATCAGGGGAAATATATAATCCTCCTGTTCCTTGTGGACCGAGTAAGCCTTTATGGCCTGGAAAAGCAAGCATATCAATACCTAGTTTTTCTACATCAATCGGTATGATCCCGACACTTTGTGCTCCATCTACAAGCAGCTTTGCACCATGCTTATGAACAATTTCACTAATTTCCGCAATAGGCATAATTGTCCCAAGCAAATTCGAGCTATGATTAACGATAACTAGCTTCGTATTGCTCTTCAGCTTTTCTGCTAACTGCTCGAGTTTAAAGTTACCCTGCTCATCTGCATCAATATAGGTTACTTCTACACCTTTTTGCTCTAGCGCATACAATGGTCTTCGCACGGAATTATGCTCTACTGAGCTGGCAATGACATGGTCTCCCTCTTTTAAAAATCCTTTAATCGCCATATTCAATGACATCGTTGTATTATACGTAAAAGCTATATCATTTGGATTTTTTATGTTCAGCAGCTTAGCGATCTGCTTTCTTCCGTTGAATAATATGCGACTAGCTCGTACAGCCATTGCATGACTGCCTCGACCTGGATTCGCACTATCATTTTTCATTGCATCGGTTACAGCCTCTATCACTTCATCAGGCTTCGGCCATGAAGTTGCTGCATGATCTAAATATATAGTTTTCTCTATTATCTGCAACTGAATCCCTCCAAAATAAACAATGGCACATCTAAGTTTAATCCTTTCGTAAAAAGATTACAACTTAGCTGTGCCATATCATATTAATGATTGCTATTAACCTTGAAGAAGCTCTAAAATACGCTCTAAATCCTGTTTATTATAGTACTCCACTTCAATTTTCCCTTTATGCTTTGCAGCTTTAATTTTAACGCCAGTTTGAAATCTTTCACGCAAACTTGCTTCTACACTTTCAATAAAAGGATCGCGGCTTTTAACCTTTTCTTTTTTCTTCTGTACTGGCTTGCGAGACGATAATTTATTAACCTCATCCTCAAGCTCGCGTACACTCCATTGACCCTCCACGCATTGCTTAGCTAATTGCAGTTGAAGTTTTTCTTCCTTTATCCCTACAATTGCTCTAGCATGTCCCATAGACAATGTTCCACGTGAAACATCATCTTTTATACTATCTGGTAATGATAATAAACGTAGAAAATTGGCAATATGAGAACGAGATTTCCCTACCTTCAGAGATAGCTCCTCTTGCGTTAATTTAAATTTATTAATTAAAGATTCATATGCTTGTGCTGTTTCAATCGCGTTAAGATCTTCACGCTGCAAGTTTTCAATAAGTGCCATTTCCATTACTTGTGCATCTGTTAACTCACGCACGACTGCTGGAATGCGTTCATTGCCACATAGCTGTGAAGCACGATATCGGCGTTCACCTGCAACAATTTCAAATCCGCGTAACACTTTCCGCACAATAATCGGTTGAATAACACCTTGCTGCTTAATGGATTCAGCGAGCTCTTTAATCATTGCTTCATCAAATGTTTTTCTTGGCTGATAAGGATTCGGTCTTATTTCATTAAGTGGAATCCGAATCACTTCTTCCTCTTTCGTTTCCACTGGAAATAGCGCATCAAGCCCTTTACCTAGAGACCTTTTCAAGAGAAATCACTTCCTTAGCTAGTTCAAGATACACTTCTGCCCCTTTTGATTTGGGATCATATGAAATAATAGGCTGACCGTGTGAAGGAGCTTCACTTAGTCGCACGTTTCGAGGAATAATCGTTTGATAAACCTTCTGCTGAAAGTACTTCTTCACTTCCTCTATGACTTGCAATCCAAGATTTGTTCTTGCGTCTAGCATTGTAAGCAGAACACCTTCTATTTGCAATGAGGTATTAAGATGCTTTTGTACTAAACGAACGGTATTCAATAACTGGCTTAAGCCTTCTAGCGCGTAATATTCACATTGAATCGGAATGAGTACAGAGTCAGAAGCAGTTAGCGAATTAATCGTAAGTATTCCAAGAGACGGTGGACAATCAATCATTACATAATCATATTGATCCTTCACAAGTGAGATCGCCTTTTTCAGACGCTGTTCACGAGAAATTGTAGGGACTAGCTCAATTTCTGCACCTGCAAGCTGAATGGTTGCTGGCAAAATAGATAACCCAGGAATCGCTGTTTCTAGAATCGCATCCTTAGGATGTACATCATTAATAAGCACATCATAAATGCAGTTCGAAACATCTCCTTTATTAACTCCAAGACCGCTTGTTGTATTGCCTTGCGGATCAATATCAATCAGCAGCACCTTTTTTCCTAACGATGCCAAGCAAGCAGACAGATTGACCGAAGTCGTCGTTTTCCCTACACCGCCCTTTTGATTCGCAATCGCAATTACTTTTGACATCTTTCTCACCTCATGTTAACAACTATTGAAGAAGTGGCAATGCTGCTGGTTGTGAGGAAACAGCTCATTTACCTTTCTCATGTTACGCTTTTACTTTTTATTTTTCGGAATTTGAATCACAATCTCATAATGATCCTCGTGATCCTGTTCCTTCGTATTGATCTGAAGCCCAGAGCCTGATACCATTTCAATCGACTGACGAATGGTGTTTAGCGCGAGACGCACATCCTTCGTAAAGGAAATTCTTTTCGCTTTTTTAGGCTTCTCAACCTCTTTTAGCAAAGCAATACGTGCTTCCGTTTGCTTTACATTCCATTCATATTTCAATATATCCTCAAGCACCTTGATCTGTAATTCTTCCGTATCCAGTGACAATAGTGCTCTGGCATGTCGCTCTGTAATATTACGTTCCATTAAAGCCTGCTTTACTTGCTCTGGCAACACCAACAATCTTAATTTATTGGCGATCGTCGACTGACTTTTACCAAGGCGCTGCGCTAGACTTTCCTGAGTTAAATTGTGCAGCTCAATTAAGCGTTGATAAGCGACCGCTTCCTCAACCGCTGTCAAATTTTCACGCTGCAAATTTTCTATTAAAGCAATTGATGCAGTTTGTGAATCATTGAAATCACGAACGATCGCAGGAATTGTTTCATGTCCAAGCTTGGAAACCGCACGCCATCTTCGTTCACCAGCAATAATCTCATACTTATTGTTGCGTACTCTAACAACAATCGGTTGTATTACTCCGTGTGTACGAATCGTTTGGCACAACTCATCAATACGTTCATCATCAAATATCGTCCTTGGCTGAAATGGGCTCGTTACAATTTCACTAAGCGGAATTTGTTTAACTTCCTCATTATTGCTTTTCTGCTCAGTAAATCCGAACAACTTTGAAATATGATCCTTCATATCAACTATAACCACCTACACTATGTGATGAAAAAGCATTTGACTTACCAGTGTTCAAGTGAACCGTTTATGTCTTATCGTTGGAAATCATTCCGATAAACAATGATCATATTATAATTCGACTTCGCTTCACAAGAATCCTGCTCTTTCATCAAAAACAAGCAAAAGGTATTCATTCCTATTTAATACTGTGCCTATTCGTCCACTGTACAGACAATAATAGCTCATAGACTACTAGCCATCTTATGTATTCGTTGATCTAAATCACGCAATAATAAAAGAAAATACGAATCGTTATACACGTTCTTGCGATCAGTTATTCTTCCGCTCCTACAAAAATCAACCGAACTATACAAAAATAGCAACTAACAGTAGTTAGTTGCTATTATACCTTGTATTTGACCTAAAAAATAGACATTATATGTTTCACGTGAAACATTTATTTTATTAGTGGCTGTTTCAGTGGTGTTCCCGCCTTGCGTGGATACTTTTTCGGTGTTGCAGCAAGCTTATTAATGCATACGATATGTCGTTCTGATTGCTCATTGGGTAAACGTAATTCATATTGCGCTGCAAGCTTGCCCTTTAACTCTTTTATACTGAATGCCGCTTCCTGTAATTCCTCGCCTAAGCTAGCACCCTTCATACTCGCAAATACACCGCCAGGCTTAACGAAAGGCAAACAAAACTCGTTTAACACCGCTAAACGTGCAACTGCTCGAGCAGTAACGAGATCAAAAGCATCACGGTATTGCGACATCCGTGCTATATCCTCTGCTCTGCCGTGCAACGCAGTTACTTGCTGCAAGCCAAGTTGCTCTACAACATGGTTGAGAAAGCCGATGCGCTTATTTAACGAGTCTACAATTAACACCTGCAGATGTGGAAACACAATCTTTAACGGAATGCTTGGAAAACCCGCTCCAGATCCAATATCTGCTATATTTAACTTTTTATTCATATCTACATGAAATGCTAGTGAAATGGAATCATAAAAATGCTTCTCGTATACAGCATCACGCTCTGTAATCCCTGTCAGATTCATTTTCTCATTCCATTCTACAAGCAGCTCATAATAGCGTTCAAATTGAGTTAACTGCTGCTCAGTAAGGGAAATATGCTGAGCAGCAAGCTTTTCAGTAAACCATTTAATCGTTTGATCCATTATGACCCTCTCGCAGCCGTTACTCGGTTATAATGCTCCAAGTAAATGAGTAAGACAGAAATATCAGCTGGTGTTACACCGCCAATACGACTTGCTTGCCCAATCGAAAGTGGACGAATAAGCTCTAGCTTCTGCTTAGCCTCGTTGGCTAATCCTTTTATATCTGAATAGTCGATATCTTCTGGGATACGTTTACGCTCCATTTTGTTTAAGCGTTCAACCTGCTGTAATTGCTTTTCAATATATCCAGCATACTTAATTTGAATTTCTACTTGCTCTTTCATTTCCTCACTCAAATCATATGGCGATGGGAAATGCTGCTCTAGCTGTTTATACGTAACTTCTGGACGACGAAGCAATAGAATGATGCTACCACCTTGTGTAAGCTCTGCGGAACCCGCTTCATCTAGCAATTGCTTTACATCTGAAGGCTTAATCTTTGTATCCTGCAGACGTTGAATTTCAAGCTCTACTAGCTCCTTTTTACGTAAAAACGCTTGATAACGCTCCTCGGAAATAAGTCCGATCTCATAACCTAGCGGTGTTAAGCGCAAGTCAGCATTATCGTGACGAAGCAGCAAACGATATTCTGCACGAGAAGTAAGCAAGCGATATGGATCATTCGTCCCTTTCGTAACAAGGTCATCGATCATAACCCCAATATAACCATCAGCACGGCCAATAATTACAGGCTCCTTACCTTGAACCTTGCGAGCTGCGTTAATACCAGCAATAATCCCTTGTCCCGCTGCTTCCTCATAACCAGAAGTACCGTTAATTTGACCAGCTGTAAATAATCCCTCAATCACCTTGGTCTCAAGTGACGGCCATAGCTGAGTTGGAATAACTGCATCATATTCAATCGCATAGCCATTACGCATCATTTGTGCATTTTCTAAGCCTGGCACAGAGCGAACCATCTCAAGCTGAACGTCTTCAGGCATACTTGTAGATAAACCTTGGACATAATACTCAAGTGTATTGCGACCTTCTGGCTCAAGGAAAATTTGATGCTTAGGCTTATCAGCAAAGCGTACAATTTTATCCTCAATAGAAGGACAATAACGTGGTCCTGTTCCTTCAATCGCACCAGAAAACATCGGTGCGCGATGGAGATTATCGTTAATTACTTTATGTGTTGTTTCAGACGTATACGTCAACCAGCAAGGAATTTGTTCAATGTTGGATTCCTTTGTTTCATAGGAAAAAAACTTCGGATTTTCGTCACCAGGTTGAATTTCAGTTTTTGAGAAATCAATTGTTTCTCCGTTGACGCGTGGAGGCGTACCTGTTTTAAAACGAATAAGCTCTAATCCATGCTCCTTCAGGCTAGCAGCAAGCTTAATGGATGGCTGTTGATTGTTAGGGCCACTCTCATACATTAGCTCACCCATAATAATTTTACCGCGCAAATACGTACCCGTTGTAATAACGACTGCTTTCGCAAGATATCTTGCTCCTGTTTGCGAAACTACACCAATACAACGACCATCTTCAACAATTAGCTCCTCAACCAAGCCTTGACGCAGCGTCAAGTTAGGCGTAGATTCGATTGTTTTTTTCATTTCATGCTGATATAGGAATTTATCTGCTTGTGCGCGTAGCGCATGTACTGCTGGACCTTTCCCCGTATTTAGCATACGCATTTGAATATACGTTTTATCAATATTTCTTCCCATTTCTCCACCAAGAGCATCAATTTCCCGTACAACATGCCCTTTAGCAGGTCCGCCGATTGACGGATTACATGGCATAAATGCCACCATATCTAGGTTAATTGTCATTAGCAGCGTATCGCAGCCCATACGAGCAGCAGCAAGTGCTGATTCAACACCAGCATGACCCGCACCAACAACAATTACATCATATTGCTTAGCTGTGTAACCCATTTAAATATCCCCTCCTAAAAGTTATTGGATACTAACATTTTTACTTCCTCGCGACAATAAGTACATCGGAAGCTTTAACCCCTTTTTATGATCTTCTTTCTTGCTCAGCTTCCCAGTACATAAAAAGTACTTCGGAAGCCTTGGCCAAACTTATTGGATACTTCCTTTTTGCTTCCTCGCGACAATAAGTACATCGGAAGCTTTAACCCCTTTTTATGATCTTC